>ENA-OQDC01000328-OQDC01000328.1-human-gut-metagenome-genome-assembly--contig:-NODE-328-length-35888-cov-5.505383_pt1 | contig 35888 bp, 29 predicted proteins | sample MGYA00242770_ERZ504601 | MGnify/ENA primary metagenome ERZ504601 (study PRJEB26092, sample SAMD00036305) | human gut metagenome | host: Homo sapiens | study: EMG produced TPA metagenomics assembly of...
TAATAGGGGTAGATTACAATTCTTATCCAAATGCTGGAAGTATGAACTTTGGATTGAATTTAACTTTTTAAATAATAAAAAATAAGATTATGATACGCATAAAAATATATTTTGGGTCTTATCTGCAGCTTGCATTCTTAATTCTATGTGAAGATTTTTTGAATGTGGCTCCTGAGGGTCAATTAACAGATGAATATTTATTTTTCTGATGAATCAAAATTGAGGACGCAGTAGCACAGTATATTCGTCATTAAATTGGCGTTATTATCGTTTAGGTGGAATGTTTTATGCCACTCATGAAATGTGTGCAGATGATTATGTTGTTGGTTCTTTTGCAGATTTTGCAGCTTTCGTAATTTTGAATATTTGGCAAATAATGTTTATATTGAACGTTATTGGGATCAGTGGTATGGGTATATAAATGATTGTAATGTAGTTATTGATTATACTAAGGGAAAAGATACGGAGCGTTGTATTTTGGCTGAGGCTCAAGCTAAATTTTTCCGAGCTTATCATTATTTTGATATGGTCAGAGTTTTTGGAGAGATTCCTTTACATGATCATGTTCCTGCGCAGGATGAGGCTAATATTCCTAAAAGTTCAGAAGATGAAATTTATAAATTGATTATTGATGATTTAAATTTTGCAAAGGATCATTTGAAAAAACATGAAGAATGGGGAACTGATGGAAATGGAAGAGTATCACAAGAAACAGCTAAGGGCTTGCTTGCTTTGGTTTATTTGACTAGGCAAGACTATAAAAATGCATTAGAATATGCTGAGGATGTAATTTTAAATGGTGATTTTTCTTTGTATTCTAATTATCGTGAACTTTATGCTCCATGGAATAATTATTCATGTGAGAATATGTTACCTGGACATTTTTCTTACCAATTTATAGCAGGGCGTGAAAGAAATCCGTATGTTGAGTATCAGGGAATTCCATCTGCTGATAGTAAGTTAGGAAGTTTTTGCATATTACCTTCTGAAGATATTGTAAATGCTTATGAGGTGGGAGATCCAAGAAAAACTGCTTCTATTTTTGAAAATGGAGATAATATTCCTGGATATCCTGATGCAATAGAATGGAAAGAAGATTATATAGAATCAGGAAAGATATATGCAAATAGGAAAGTTATATGGGATTATGATGCGAACGGGTGGAATTATTCTGGTTGGCCTAGTGGAGATTTCTTTAAACAAGAGCTAAATTTACCGTTTATGCGTTATGCTGAAATCTTATTGATAGCAGCAGAGGCAGCAAATGAGATTGGAGAGAATGTTGGAAAGGCTTTAGATTATTTAGAACAAGTTCGTTATAGGGCTCGTGGAAATAAAACTTATGAAGATTCTGGTGTCTTACCAAAGATTCTAACAACAGATAAAATAGAACTAAGACATTTGATTTGGGATGAACGTCGTGTAGAATTAGCTTTTGAAGGACATCGTTGGTTTGATTTGGTTCGTTATGAAAAAGTTGAACCGGGATATACAACAACTTTGATGAGAACATTGGGAAGAACTAATTTTGATTATGAAAAATATAGCAGATTTCCCCTTCCTGAAAATCGTGTGATAAGTTCTGAAGGAGTTTTAATACAAAATGAAAACTGGAGATAATAAATAGAAAATCATAGATAGTGCCCATTATTGCGATAGTTTCAAAATAATGGGCACTTTTATATAAATGAATGTTTTAGAATATCGTAAGTTTTTGAATATGATACCAAGTAACATTGATATTGTTACATAAATATTATAATCTGTTACATACATTTGTTGAAAATGCTTGTTTTTCAGTTATTTTTGTTTCAAATCTAAGATAAAATGAATACCATGAGAAAAACTTTATTGTTGATTTTGTTTTTTTGCTTTGGGGCGCAGATCTGGGCACAGTGTCCTAAGGCTATCTTTCCCGGTGATTATCCGGACCCTTCTATTTTGCGTGACGGAAAAGATTATTACATGACGCATTCTCCTTTTTACTATGCACCTGGGTTTCTCATTTGGCATTCCACTGATTTGATGCATTGGGAGCCGGTTTGTAGAGCCTTACCAGAGTATGAAGGATCAGCTATGGCACCCGACTTGCTGAAATACCAAGGTCGCTACTACATTTACTATCCTACATCTACGGGCGAAAACTATGTGATTTATGCCGACAATATTCGCGGTCCGTGGAGTAAACCGGTGAAATTGGATGTAAGAGGCATTGATCCCGGTCATGTGGTAGGAGAAGACGGAAAGCGTTATCTGTTTACCAACAACGGTTGGATTACCACTTTGAGTAATGACGGATTGAAAGTCACCGGAAAGAGCCGGAAGGTGTACGACGGTTGGGAATATCCGGTCAACTGGGTTACAGAAGGGAAGGATATGTACCTAGAATCTCCCAAGCTGCTTTATAAAGACGGATATTATTACATGATGTCCGCTGAAGGAGGAACTGCCGGACCGGCTACTAGCCACATGTGTGTGGTAGCACGCTCCAAATCGGTGTTCGGTCCGTGGGAGAACTCACCTTATAACCCCATTGTGCATACTTACAGTGCCAGTGAAAACTGGTGGTCGAAAAGGACATGGTACCCTGATAGATGACGTGAACGGCAACTGGTGGGTGGTATATCATGCTTACGCCAACGGCTACCATACGTTGGGACGCTCTACCTTGATTGAACCGATAGAATGGACCAGCGACGGATGGTGCCGTACCAAACAGGACGCTGTCTGGTTAAGTGAAAACAGAGCAACCGGAATGGAAGATGGAACTGTCGGATGATTTCAGTAAATCGGAATTGGGCATTCAGTGGATGTTCTGGAAGGAATATGCGCCCCAAGCTTTGACATTTACGGAGGGAGAAATGCAGGTGAAGGCCAAGGGACGCACTCCGGCAGACGGCCGTCTGCTGTTGGTTACAGCTATGGACAAATGCTATGAAACGGAAGTAGAAGTAAGATTGGGAAATGGAAACATCGGAGGTCTGTTGTTGTACTATAATGAAGAAGCCTACGCGGGAGTGACATCCGATGGAAAGAATTTCACGGTGTACCGGGGAGAAGAAAAGCCTTTGACAGTAACCAATAAAATCGGTAAAAACTTCCGGGTGAAACTGCTGAATCAAGGCAATCGCCTGAAAATGTCGGTCAGTGCAGATGAAAATTCCTGGGAAGTGCTTGCCCAGAATGTGGATGTTGCTCGTCTGAACCACAATGTGTATAAAGGATTTTACGCTCTTCGTCCGGCCTTGTTTGCTGCCGGAAAAGGAAAAACAGGTTTCCGCAATTTCCGTTATCGGAACGCTATTCCAGAAGAAAAAGACATGGGAGCCTATCTGATGGTTTTCCATCGGGATGAGACACACGGCTTATATATGGCCGTGAGTCGTGACGGTTATACCTTTACGGCAGTCAATGAAGGAGAGCCTGTGCTGGCCGGTGATACGATAGCCCAGCAGCGAGGCATCCGTGATCCTCATATTTTCCGCGGACCGGATGGTGCCTTTTATTTAGCCATGACCGATTTGCATGTTTTTGGCCAAAGAGATGGTTATCGAGTAACACAATGGGAGCGTGGATCAGAATATGCTTGGGGAAACAATAGAGGATTAGTCTTAATGAAATCTTGGGATTTAGTCCATTGGAATCGGGCAAATATTCGTTTTGATAAACTTTCAGCTGGATTGAGTGAGGTAGGATGTGTATGGGCTCCTGAAGTGGCCTACGATGACAAGAAAGGCAAGTTGATGATTTATTATACTATGCGTTTTAAGAGCGAGGCTAATAAACTGTACTATGTGTATGTAAACGATGACTTCAATAAGATAGAAAGTACGCCGCAGATTTTGTTTGAGTATCCAATGGACGGAGTGTCTGCTATTGATGGAGATATTACAAGGATAGGTGATAAATATCATTTGTTTTATGTGGCGCATGATGGAAATGGGGGAATTAAGCAGGCTGTTTCTGATCGTATGAACGGTGGTTATGTATATGATGCCCGCTGGTATGATTTTGAACCTAAGGCTTGCGAAGCTCCCAACGTATGGAAAAGAATTGGAGAGAACAAGTGGGTGCTGATGTATGATGTGTATAGTATTACTCCTCATAACTTTGGTTTTGCTGAAACTTCTGATTTTGTAAATTTTAAGAACTTAGGTCATTTTAATGAAGGAGTTATGAAAACCACTAATTATGTTTCACCTAAGCACGGAGCTGTAATTCATTTGACAAAAGAAGAAGCTGACTATTTGGAAGAATATTGGAGAATCCATAAAAGAAAATATGTACGACAGGCTTCTATACAGAGAAATCCAGTGCTGAAAGGAGAATATGCCGATCCGGAGGTATTATATTCTAATAAAACTAGGAAATATTATATTTATCCTACAACAGATGGAATTGCTGATTGGGGAAGCCAAAGTTTTAAGGTTTTTTCTTCTAATAATTTGGAGGATTGGAATGAAGAAAGTGTGGTTCTTGATTTGAAGAATGTGACTTGGGCTAAAAAAAATGCATGGGCACCTTCAATTATTGAAAAACGACAAAAAGATGGTACCTATAAGTATTATTATTACTATACTGCTGAAAAGCAAATTGGGGTTGCTGTGTCTGACAGTCCGACAGGCCCTTTTGTTGATTCTGGTAAACCTTTGATAAACAAGATACTTCCTTTAGGAATGAAACGTGGACAGAATATAGATCCGGATATTTTTACTGACCCTGTTAGCGGTAAAAATTACTTGTATTGGGGTAATTATTATATGGCTGTTTGTGAACTGAATGAGGATATGGTATCCGTAAAGCCTGAAACCACTCGTATATTGATAGATAATGATAAGTATTATAGTGAAGCGACTTATGTGTTCTATCGTGAGGGATGGTATTATTTCTTGTGGTCAAAAAAATGATACTAGGAGTGTGGACTATGAGGTGAGATATGTGCGTTCAAAGTCACCTACAGGACCTATATACGCTTCTGAATCTAAAGTGATTCTTTCAAAGAAGCCTAAAAAAGGGATTTATGCCACAGGGCACTGCTCTGTCGTAAAGTTACCGAATAAAGATGAGTGGCGTATTGTATATCATCGTTTCCGCTTCCCGGATGGAGTTGCTTTAGGAAGAAAGGCTGGCTTTCACCGTGAAGTATGTATAGACAAGCTCGAGTTTGATGAAGAAGGGAATATTATCCCTGTAGTTCCAACATTATAAATTTTTGATGATGAAGAAACAAATTTTGTATATAACGATTTCTCTCATTTCTATCTTTCCAATGTGGGCATCCGTTGTAGAAATGCATGATATGCCTGATTCCGTGTATGTTCTTCCTTATACAAAGGGGGGAGGCTGGCTTCATTTTGCTTGGAGTTCGGATGGAAAAAAATGGGTAAGTATAGGTGAAGGTTTCCGAATCCTGAGAAGTGATTTTGGAAATAGAAAGACTATGATAAATCCTCGGATAATCAAAGGGGAAAATGGTTTGTGGTGTGGTGTATGGCAATTGAGTGATACTGGAAGGTCCTTTGGCTGTACTTTCTCTGATGATTTAATCAGATGGTCTCCTCAAGTTTATTTTGAAAAAGGAGATGATGTATATTCTCAATATGCTACTTATGTGGATGAAACGTTGTGTGGCAAAAAGTGTCAAATTGTATTGGAGGAAGATACATTGAGTGGATATGTACAGTGTATTCCGAATAGAGAACTGACAAATCTCTTGACTTATGTATCTTATAAACAAATGTGCCTAAAGAAAGAGAATGAACGAATGGAACAAGATTCAATGCGCTTTTCTAATTTGAAACCATTAAATGCATCTATACGAATAGATAAAAGTCGGGTGAAGTCTATCAGCAAGAATTTGATAGGCGTATTTTTTGAGGATATTAATTATGCGGCTGATGGTGGATTGTATGCAGAATTAATCCAGAATAGAGATTTTGAGTATTCGTCCAAAGATGGAAATCCTGATAAGAACTGGAATAGTATGTATGCTTGGTGTATAGATGGGGACGGAATAGATGTTTCTATTGCAGAGAAGGAGCCGATTCATGCTAATAATCCTCATTATGCTGTATTAAATGTGAATAAGATTGGTTCAGGATTGTGTAATGAGGGATACGACGGAATTGTAGTTCAAAAGAATGAAAAATATGACTTCTCTTTTTGGGTAAAAAAAATGGAGGGTGAAGACTGTTATTTTAAGGTGGTTCTGGTAGATGACGGGGGGAATGAATTAGCCAAAGAGGTTATAAGTGTTTCAGAAGACTCTTGGGTACAAAAAAAGACTATATTGATAGCCAAAAAGGATGCGGAAAATGCAAAACTGGTTCTTATGCCTTTGAATGAGGGAGAGTATGGGATAGATATGGTTTCTCTTTTTCCACAAAAAACATTTAAGAACCGAAAAAATGGTTTGCGGGCAGATTTAGCTCAAACGATAGCTGATCTTAATCCAAAGTTTGTTCGTTTCCCAGGTGGATGTTTGGCTCATGGAGATGGATTGGACAATATTTATGATTGGAAAGGATCAATAGGTCCTTTGGAAGCTCGTAGGCCTTTACCCAATATTTCGCGATATCATCAAACGCGTGGATTAGGCTATTTTGAGTATTTCCAGTTTTGTGAGGATATTGGTGCAGAGCCGGTACCTGTTGTGGCTGCGGGAGTTTGTTGTCAAAATTCTGGTACTTGTAGTCATTATTCCTGGGGAGAGATAGGTTGTGGTGGCCAGCAACGAGGGATACCAATAGATAAGATGGATGAGTATATACAAGATATCCTAGACTTAATAGAATATGCCATGGAGATCCTAAAAAACGAAATGGGGTAAAATACGTGCGGCTTCCGGTCATCCTAAATCATTTAATCTTAAATATATAGGAATAGGAAATGAGGATTTAATCACAGACGTTTTTAAGGAACGTTTTACGATGATATTCCAAGCGATTAAAAAACATATCCAGATATTACGGTAATAGGTACTGTTGGTCCTTCTTGTGAGGGAAGTGATTATGAAGAAGGTTGGAACTTTGCTGATAGGTTGGGCTTACTTATGGTGGATGAACATAATTACCGTACCCCTGGTTGGTTTATTTATAATCAACATTTTTATGATTGCTATGATCGAAATAAATCTAAGGTTTATTTAGGAGAATATGCTGCTCATTTGCCGGGAAGACTTAATAATATAGAAACAGCTTTGTCTGAGGCATTGTTTTTAATATCGGTGGAACGTAATGCTGACGTAGTGGATATGGTTTCCTATGCGCCATTGCTGGCAAAAGAGGGATATATACAGTGGAAACCTGACTTGATTTATTTTAATAATAAAGAGGTGAAGCCTACAGTGAACTATTACGTACAACAACTCTTTAGTAATCATGGTGGAGATGAATATATTGCATCTTCTGTTGAATTGGATAATAATAGAGACGATGTAAAACAACGTATAGCGGTTTCTTTTGTAAGAGATTCTCAAACAGGTAATATGGTATTGAAATTGGTTAATCTTCTACCTGTAAGTGTGGAATCTGAAATTTTTATACCTGGTATATCGCCACAAAAAAGTGTGCAAATCGTTTTGAAAGGTAATCCAAAAGATGAGACCGTTCGTCCAAATTATTCAGATATTCAACTTCAGGAAAAAATTTTACTTATAATTTACCTGCTTATTCGTTCACTGTGATACCAATTGTAAATAATTAATTTGATTATGAGAAAGATTTTATTGAAAAGCTTTACATTCTTAAAGGATTGTTTTTTTTCAATTGTTTCTTTTGTTTATTCATCACTTTATTCTCAGACTTTTACAGAATGGAAAGATCCAATGCAGAACTCGATTAAACAGGCTTCCGATGCATACTTCCCTTTTTTGCTTATGAAAGCAAAGAACTGGCACAGAAAAGGGAAAAAGAATCTTCAGATAATTTCCTGTCATTGAATGGTATCTGGAAGTTCAATTGGGTAAAAGATGCAGATGCACGACCTGTCGGATTCTGGAAGAAAGATTTTAACGACAAAGGGTGGGATAATCTGACAGTGCCTGCAACTTGGGAGTTGAACGGTTATGGCACACCTGTTTATTCGGGGGTAGGATTTGGTTGGAAAGGAGATAAAGGGTTGAGTTTTAAAGAACATCCTTATGTTCCAGTTGAAAATAATCACGTTGGTTCCTATCGTAAAGAAGTTGTAGTGCCTGCAAATTGGAAGGGAAAAGATATTCTGGTTCATCTGGGATCTGTATATTCCAATGTATATGTGTGGGTTAATGGTAAGTTTGTAGGCTATAGCGAGGACAGTAAACTGGAGGCGGAGTTTGATTTAACTCCTTACTTGACACCTGGTGAGAAGAATCTGATAGCACTTCAGGTTTTCCGCTGGTGCGATGGAAGTTATTTCGAAGACCAGGACTTCTTCCGTTATACTGGAATTATGCGTGATTGCTATCTTTATGCGCGAAACCAGAACGGTATCAGGGATTTTAGGGTTACCCCTGATCTGGATACGGATTTTCAGGATGGTGAGTTGGATATAGACTTGATATTGGAAGGCTACAACCATATAGTCCTGGAACTGTTTGATGCAGAGAATCGTTTGGTCTGTTCTCAGCAAGTTACCGGAAAAGGAAACCTGTCTGCGTTAATGTCTGTCAAGAACCCTTCTAAATGGACTGCCGAGACGCCTTATTTGTATACATTGTACGCATCGGTAAAAGATGGAGTGAAGATTAAGGAGGTTATACCTTTAAAAGTTGGATTCCGTAAGATTGAAATAAAAGACTCTCAACTTCTGGTAAACGGAGAGCCGGTGTTGATAAAAGGAGCGAATCGTCATGAAATGGATCCTGACAAAGGATATGTTGTTTCTCGTGAAAGAATGATTCAGGATGTTCAGCTAATGAAGATGTTTAATATTAATGCTGTTAGAACCTGTCATTATCCTGATGATAGTTTCTGGTATGATTTGTGTGATGAATATGGACTGTACGTTGTGGCAGAGGCGAATTTGGAATCGCATGGCATGGGATTCAAGGAAGCGTCTTTGGCCAAGGATTTGACTTATCAGAAAACTCATCTGGAACGTAACCAGCGTAATGTCCAGCGTAATTTTAATCATCCTAGCATAATTCTCTGGTCTATGGGAAACGAATGTGGTGATGGAGTGAACTTTGAAGCTTGTTATAAATGGATCAAGAATGAAGACCCGAGCCGATATATTCATTTTGAACAGGCTTATGACACGGGTACTAATACGGATGTATATTGTCCTATGTATCCGGTCTACTCTCGCTGCAAGAGATATTGTGAGGATTCTACGAAACAAAAGCCTTTTATTATGTGTGAATATGCACACGCCATGGGAAATGCATTAGGCGATTTCGGGGTTTATTGGAAAATGATTCGTGAATATCCAAAGTTTCAGGGGGGATTTATCTGGGACTTTGTAGACCAGTCTCCTCGTTGGAAAGGGAAAAATGGGGTGATGATTTATGCTTACGACGGAGATTTTGATAGCTATCCGACAGGGGATGCTAACTATATGGATAATGGTCTGGTTAGTCCTGACCGTGTACCCAATCCTCACATGTACGAAGTTGGTTATTATTATCAAAATATATGGACTTCTCTAGGCGATGTCTCCAAGGGAGAAATTAATGTTTATAATGAGAACTTTTTCCGAGATCTTTCTGCGTATTTTATGACATGGGAGCTCCTGAAGGACGGTGTTGTTATTCGCACTGGTAGGGTTGAACAACTGGACGTGAAACCTTTAGAGACTGCATCTTTATTATTGGATTGGGGGAAAATAGATGAAAAGTCCGAATGGCTGTTGAATATAAAGTATATTCAGAAAAATAGGGAAGGACTTATCCCATCTGGGCATGTGATTGCTAAAAATCAATTGATACTTCGCTCTTATGATTTTGCAGAGTCTTTTAGTAATCAGGCAAATAAAATGTCAGTTGAAAATACAGAAATTAAAATTAATGATTTGAACATTAAAAAGTTAATAGTAGAGGGAACTGATTTTTTGATTCGTTTTGATAGAGTTACAGGATATATTGACAAGTATGTGGTCGGAAAAACAGATTTATTGAAGTCTGGGCATACTTTAAGTCCTAATTTTTGGCGTGCTCCTACAGACAATGATTATGGAGCAAAGCTGCAACAGAAGTATGCCGTGTGGAAAAAAACTGATATCAAATTGATTAAATTATCTTCTAATCCATCTGAAGGGGGAAGTGTTGAAGTGAAAGGAGAATATGAAATACCTTCTGTAGCCGCTCATTTATATATATATTATCAGATTAATAATAATGGAGCGATAAAGGTTACTCAAAAAATGATTACAGATAAAGATAAGTCAGTTCCAAATATGTTCCGATTTGGTATGCAGATGGTTATGCCTTATTCATTTGATCAGATCATGTATTATGGACGTGGCCCTGTTGAAAACTATAGCAACAGGAATAGCAACACAGATTTAGGGCTTTACCATCAAACGGTAGATGAACAGTTTTATCCGTATATACGTCCTCAGGAAACAGGAACTAAAACGGATATCCGTTGGTGGAAGCAGCTTGATTTAAGTGGAAGAGGGCTTATGTTTGTTTCTGATGCTCCTTTCTCTGCATCAGCATTACATTATACAATAGAATCACTGGATGAAGGTAGAGAAAAGAATCAAGGACATTCTCAGGAGGTTGAAAAGGCAGATTTAACTAATCTTTTGATAGATAAATGTCAGATGGGATTGGCTTGTATTGATAGTTGGGCTGCTCTTCCGGAGCCACAATATATGATTCCATACAAAGATTATGAGTTTACTTTTTTGATGATTCCTATACAAGGAAATATCGTTTTGAAATAATAATATTGATTATGAAGACTATAAGGCTTTTGCTATTGTTGTACTTGTGTTGTTGGACTTTATGGGCATCCTCGAGGGAGGCAGTAGTGTCGTGGCAGGCACCGAAAGGGGTTGAACTGAACAATGATTTCACTGTATATATACGTTCAATAGGAAAAAGTAAGTGGATTTCTGTGCCCACTTACTTGCTGAAGGTTGATGAAGTGCGTGAGACTGGGCATCATGTGGAACATGCTTCCATGGCTACTTTTGACTTTTCGGAAAAGGTGGAAATTGCAGTGACGTATAATAAAGGAGAGATTGATTCGGCTCGTGTACGTCCGTTGTCATACGATATTCCTTTTACGATAGAAGGGAATACGCTTCAATTTTTATTAGAGAAACCGGCCAATCTTTCGGTGGAAGTGAATGGAGATATTTTTCATAACCTGCATTTGTTTGCCAATCCCTTGGATACATTTAAGGTAGACAAAAAGAATCCGGACCTGATTTATTTCGGACCCGGAATTCATCATGTTGAAGGAGGAGAATTTCGTATTCCTTCCGGTAAGACGGTCTATGTGGCTGGTGGAGCCGTAATGATGGGAAGGATGCTAATTGAAAATGTACATGATGTAAAATTACTGGGGCGTGGTATTATAGATTTAAGAGTGAAAGGAGGTATTCATATCGCTAATTCCCGTAATGTGTACGTGGAAGGATTGGTAGCCACACAATGTGCTACGGGTGGGTCGGACAGTGTTACCATTCGAAATGTAAAGGTCATCAGTTATTTTGGCTGGGGAGATGGGATGAATGTGTTTTCCAGCCGGAACGTACTGTTCGACAGGGTATTTTGCCGGACATCGGATGACTGTACTACGGTGTATGGCACACGATTGGGATTTGAAGGACCGAGCTCGAACATAACCATGCAGAATTCTACGTTATGGGCCGATGTGGCGCATCCTATTTTTATAGGAATTCATGGAAATGTGGAAAAACCGGAGATTTTGGAGAATCTGAACTATGTGAATATTGATATTTTGGACCATAAGGAGAAACAATTGAACTATCAAGGTTGTCTGGCAATTAATGCGGGTGATGAGAATCTGATACGGAATGTGCGTTTTGAGGATATACGTATTGAAAACTTCCGACAGGGGCAGTTGGTGAATCTTCGTATTTTCTTTAATGAGAAATATTGTAAGGCACCGGGAAGAGGGATTGAAAATGTGGTGTTCAAAAATGTGTCGTACACCGGTAATCGGGCTGAGTTTTCCGTGATTGAAGGTTATGATGCACAGCGAAAGGTACGGAATATTCGTTTTGAAAACCTCCGCATAAACGGTCAGATTATCTCTGATGATATGCCGGGAAAGCCGAAGTGGTATCATACGGGAGATATGGCACGAATTTATGTGGGTCCGCATGTGGAAGGTGTTTCTTTTTTGAATACTTTTGAGAAATAAAAAAAGAAAGAGTTGACGCTATGAAAAGACAATGGAGAAAAATTTGGTTAGGTTGTATGGGGCTTGCATTGTTTGAGGTATCCGTGCAGGCACAGACATGTGATTGGGTTAGTAGTTGTGAAGGAAAGACTTGGACCCAGAACAAGGTGAAATTGCAAACGAAGGCAGAGGGAACTGCTACTGATTTATCAGTAGATAAAGGAGATTCTATAGTAGTTTTTAAGGCTTGGGGTACTTGTTTCAATGAATTGGGATGGGATGCCTTGAATGTGCTACCCAGTAATGAGAAGGAAGACATTCTGAGGAAATTGTTTTCTCCGGAAGGTGATTTGCGGTTTACGTTGGGACGTTTCCCGATGAATGCGAACGATTTTTCACGCAACTGGTACAGTTGCGACGAGGTGCCGGGAGATTTTGAATTGAAGCATTTCAATATAGACCGTGATAAGACTTCGCTTGTGCCTTATATCAAGTCGGCCCAGCGTTATAATCCGAACATGACCTTTTGGATTTCTCCATGGAGTCCGCCCAGCTGGATGAAAATCAATCAGGATTATCCGGTGCGCAGTGATAAATATAATACGATGCATCCGGTGAAGGATTATTATTTGCAAGGAAATAAAGGACCTAAGACAGACGGGGTATTCCCGGCTGAACTGGCTGAAACGGATTTCTTTATTCAAGATCCTCGTTACCTGTCGGCATACGCGAATTTCTTTTGCAAGTTTGTTTCCGCATATGAGGAGTTGAATATTCCCATAAAGATGGTGATGTTTCAAAATGAATCGTGGAGCTATACGCCTTATCCGGGATGTGCATGGACACCGGAGGGGATTATCCGTTTCAACGTAGAGTATTTGGCTCCGGCACTGAAGAAAGCGCATCCGGACGTGAAATTGTATTTCGGAACCATCAATACGAACCGTTACGAGGTGATAGAAAAGGTGCTGGACGACCCACGTATGCCTGAAACAATTCAAGGAATAGGACTGCAGTGGGAAGGAGGACAGTTGCTGACCCGCTTGCGTGCGAAATATCCGGATTATAGCTATGTGCAGACTGAAAGTGAATGCGGATGGGGTTCTTTCGACTGGAAAGCGGCTGAGCATACGTTTCATTTGATGAATCATTATTTAGGAAATGGCTGTGAGGAGTATACTTTCTGGAATCCGATTCTGGCGGATGAAGGAGTAAGTCCGTGGGGATGGAAGCAGAATGCCTTGATACGGGTGGACTCCAAACAGGCTAAGGCTATCTTTACGCCGGAATATTATGCCGTGAAGCATTATACCCGTTTTTTGATGCCAGGTACGAAGGTGATGGCATTTAAACCGACGGGTGAGGATAAGAAGCCGGTGTTAGTGGTACAGACTCCAGAAGGAAAAACCGTGGTGGTGGCTGGAAACTTCCAGGATAGTCCGCAGCAACTAACGGTGAAGTTGGGAGAAAAATGGCTGAATGCGACTTTGCAGGCTCATTCGTTTAATACGTTTGAGTTTAAAGTGAAATAAAAATCAAAGAAAATTACATTTTGATTGAGTAGTCAGGACAAGTTATTCGTATTTCTATAAAAAACAATATAAGAGGAATATGAAGAACTTGTCTTTGACGTTGGGATTATGGGTTCTTGGAGCTGCAATGTATGCAGCAGAACCGATAGAATTGAATTTGTCTTCTCCGGAAGGTATACATAAGGTGAAATTTTATGAGAAAAAATCGGCTTCCGGAGCCAATGTACTTTGCTATGAGGTAAATTACAATGGGAAACAGGTAGTGAAGGAATCGCAGGCCGGATTGCAACTGGACAATCGTGTCTGGGAAATGGCTTTGGGGATGCGCAAGTTGCCTCAGCCAGCATGCTGGATGGACAATCTGGAAGTGGATTCAGTGGCTTACGGCAGCCATGATGCTACTTGGACACCGCTTTATGGGGAGCGTAGCTCGGTGCGTGACAACTACAAATGGGGCACACTATATTTGTCGAAAAAGGACGGCTCCAATTATCGTTTGAACGTGGAAGTGCGTGCCTACGATGAAGGGGTGGCTTTTCGTTATTATTTTCCGGAACATCCGAAAGCTATTTTTCATAAGGTAGTGGGGGACCTGACGGAATATACTTTTCCGGAAGGGACCAAGGCTTGGGCTGAACAATGGGCACAGGCGCATTTTGAATATCTGGATGTGAATGCGCTGAAGAAGCCGGTGGAACGTGCCTTGACGCTGGAATTGCCTAATGGAGTTTGGGCAGCATTGACTGATGCGGATGTGGACGACTGGTGTCTGACTAAGTTTCAGTCTTCTGCTGAAAAACAGCATACATTGACTTCTGTCATGTACAGTCCGGTGGATATTGTTACTTATTATGCGACGCCGTGGAAAGTCATTATGGCGGCAGATAAACCGGGGGAATTGCTGGAACACAATTATATTATCGAGAATTTGAATCCTCCTTGTGAGATTAAGGATACGGACTGGATTAAGCCGGGAAAAATCATGCGCGAAACCTCGCTTACGACAGACCAGGCTTTGAAGACCATTGATTTTTGTGCGGAACACCGCATTCCATATATGCTTTTTGACTGGCAGTGGTATATGCCCTGTACCTCACACGATGGGGATGCTACGAAAGTGGTGTCTAAACTGGACATGCCGAAAGTGGTGGCGTATGGAAAGAAGAAAGGGGTAGGTATCTGGTTGTATGTCAACCAGCATGCCTTGCAGAAACAGATGCGCGAATTGTTCCCGCTGTTGCAAAAATGGGGCATTGTGGGAGTGAAGTCGGGTTTTGTGCAGTATGCAAGTCATCGCTGGGCTACCTGGTTGCACGACATGGTGCGTCTGGCTGCAGAGAATAACCTGATGATGAATATTCATGATGAGTTCCGTCCGTCGGGATTCAGCCGTACTTATCCGAACTTGTTGACACAGGAGGGTATCTTGGGGAACGAGGAGTTTCCGGATGCTACACATAGTACCATTCTTCCGTTTACGCGTATGATTAATGGAGCTGCAGATTATACTATCTGTTATTATGACAAGCGCTTGAAGAATACGCATGCGCATCAGCTGGCGGCTTCATTGGTATTTTATAGTCCGTTGATGACAATTTTCTGGTATGACCGTCCTCAATTCTATAACGGGGAGCCAGAGATAGAATGGTTTGAAAATCTGCAGACTGTATTTGATGAGTCGCACGTGCTGGATGGTATGCCGGGCAAAAACATCACTATGGCTCGTCGAAAAGGCAAGGAGTGGTTTGTGGGTATGTTGACCAACAATGACGGTTCTGATGAAACACTGGATTGTTCTTTCCTGGACAAAAATCAGACGTATCTGGCATCAATTTATACCGATGGGGGAGAAGAAGTGAAGACAAAGACACGGGTGAAATGTTCGTATGTGCTGGTCGGAGCTGAGGATGTGATAAAGTTTACCCTAAAACCCAGAGGTGGAGCAGCCGTGAGATTGGTACCGGTGACTGAAAAGGAAGCAAAAACTTATAAGAAATACGGAGGAGAATCCTTTTAAGTAATTTTTAGATTCTTCTTTTAAGTGGAATGGAATTCTGATTCGTATTTATAGACGAAAGTATTTAGATAAATGGATTTTTAAGTTTTGGGCGTTTTTCTTTCGGTAAAAGATTGTTTTTGGGGTATTTAAATAGGAAAGAAGAATGAAAGGATTATTTTTTATATTGAGTCTGTCAGTTTGCAGCATGTTTCATCCTGCGATGGCACAGTATTGTTCTGAGGTATGGGTGTCTGATGAAGGGAATGGCATGTACCGGAACCCTGTGCTTCATGCGGATTATTCTGATCCGGATGTCTGCACGGTAGGAGAGGACTATTTTTTAACGGCGTCCAGTTTTAATTGTACTCCGGGACTTCCTATCCTGCATTCAAAGGATTTGGTAAACTGGAAAATCGTGAATTATGCCTTGAAGAAGGTGGAACCAGTGGAATATTATAATGAAGCTCGTCATGGAAAAGGCGTATGGGCACCTTCCATTCGTTTTCATGAAGGGGTGTACTATATATACTGGGGTGATCCGGATTTTGGCATTTTTATGGTAAAGACTCGTGATCCGTATGGAGAATGGGATAAACCGGTGCTGGTAAAAGCTGGAAAAGGGATGATTGACCCTTGTCCGTTATGGGATGATGACGGGCGGGTGTATCTGGCTCATGCGTGGGCCGGAAGCCGGGCGAAATTCAATAGTGTGCTGACAGTGTGCGAGTTGAATAAGGAAGGTACGGCTGTCATTTCAGATCCGGTACTGGTGTTTGACGGGAATGACGGTGTAAATCATACCATTGAAGGAGCTAAGTTTTATAAACGGAATGGATTTTACTATCTGTTTGCACCTGCGGGTGGAGTAGTTTCCGGATGGCAACTGGTGATGCGTTCGAAAGATGTATACGGACCCTATGAGGCTCGGATTGTGATGGCGCAAGGAAAGACGGACATCAACGGACCGCATCAGGGAGGATGGGTAGATACTCCGGCCGGTGAATCGTGGTTCTTGCATTTCCAGGATAAGGGGGCTTATGGACGTGTATTGCATCTGAATCCGATGAAATGGGTAAATGACTGGCCGGTAATTGGAGTAGATAGGGATGGCGATGGTTGTGGAGACCCTGTGAGCCGCTATCGTAAACCTAAAACTGATAAAACGTATCCGATAGAAACACCTGTGGAGAGTGATGAATTTGATACCCGTAAGCTGGGTTTGCAATGGGAATGGCATGCAAATTATCAGGATGTGTTCGGCTTTACGACGAATATGGGATATGCCCGTATTTATGGACATGAACTTTCTTTGCATTTTAAGAATTTCTGGGAAGTACCCAATCTGTTGATGCAAAAATTCCCAGCAGAGGAATTTACAGCTACAGTAAAATTAAAGGTTTCGGCAAAAGATGACGGACAACTTTCGGGGATCATCGTTATGGGCTGGGATTACTCTTGGATAGGAGTGGAAAAACAGGGAGAAAAGTTCTTGCTGAAGCAGGCGATATGTAAGGATGCAGAACAGGGTAACTTGGAGCAAGTTTCTACATTAGCCGTATTGGAGCCTAGCCGGAAGTTTGAAGCAGGTTTGTTCCCCAATTATGAAAGAGAGATTTTCATAAGGGTACATGTGGACAAAGGAGCATATTGTAGGTTTAGCTACAGCCTGGATGGAAAGAAATTTACGGAGGCCGGCACGCTGTTTAAAGCCCGCCAGGGAAAATGGATTGGTGCGAAGGTGGGAATGTTCAGCGTAACTCCTCATGGAAAGGAACGTGGCTGGGTGGATGTAGACTGGTTTCGTGTAGAAAAATAAAAGAATTTAGATATGAAAATTAAAACTCTATTGTGTGGCATAGGAATAATGGCTTTATCTTCTTGTGCCAGTGAGAAAGCTGAAAAGCTGGATGTGGATAAAGCCTTGGCGTATTGTGACGTGCAAGTACATCGTGCGCTGGCTGAACTGGAAAAGAACGGGGAGGCGGATTATAGTATGCAGCCTCGAAATATCTTGTCGGGTGAAAAGTTCTGGAATTGCCGGAAGGTGGCTAAGGAAGAATGGACAGGTGGATTCTGGCCAGGTATTTTGTGGTACGATTATGAAGCTACACAAAATGATACGATTCGTGAACTGGCAGAAAAGTACACGGAGTCTTTAAAGTTATTCTCGGAGATTCCGGCGTATGATCACGATTTGGGCTTTCTCGTGTTTTGCAGTTATGGAAACGGGTATCGTCTGACGCATAATCCGACTTATCGGGATGTAATCATTGCTACGGCTGACTCATTGGCTACTTTGTATAATGCGAAGGTGGGTACGATTCTCTCCTGGCCTCGTAATATCGAGATGTTGGGCGGGCATAACACCATTATGGACAACATGATTAACTTGGAGATGCTTTTCTGGGCTGCCCGCAACGGGGGAGACCGACGGTTATTTGACGTGGCAGTATCGCATGCGGACAAAACGATGAAAAACCAGTTCCGTCCGGATTATACCTCTTATCATGTGGCAGTATATGATACACTGACGGGGAATTGCATCAAGAAATGCACGCATCAGGGATATGCGGATGAGTCGATGTGGGCACGTGGACAGGCTTGGGCTATTTATGGCTATACTGTGGTGTTCCGTGAAACCGGTGATCCTAAGTATCTGGAATTTGCAGAGAAGTTGGTGGATGTGTATCTGAAGAATTTGCCAGAGGACTATGTACCTTACTGGGATTTTAATGCATCCGATATACCGAATGCACCTAAGGATGCTTCTGCAGCTTGTGTGGTTGCTTCGGCTTTACTGGAGATGTCTGGTTTTTATGGAAACGGGCAAGGGGAAAAGTACAAGGAAGCTGCTGAAAAAATGTTGTGCAGTCTAAGCAGTGATAAATATCAGTCGCGGGATACGAATGTTGCTTTCTTATTACATTCTACCGGGCATTGGCCGGCTAAGTCGGAAATAGATGCTTCTATCATCTATGCAGATTATTACTATATTGAGGCCTTGCTGAGATTGAAGAGAGTTAATGAAGGTTTGCGGGCCGTAGAATAAAAGGTTAGAGTTATTATAAAAAAGCGGAGGAGCGATGGGTTTGTCCTTCTCCGCTTTTTTATAGACTTATCAGGGAGTTACAATTATTTCTTTTGTGCATCGGCTTCTTTCAGCATTTCTTTTACTGCTGCTGCAAGTTGTTCGTCTTCGCCTTTCAGTGATTTTTCAGGACTGTTGTAGACTTTGATGTCCGGTTCCAGTTGTTTGTTTTCCATGTACTGGCCCCGCATATCCATACAGCCTACCTGAGGAATACCGAAGACGATGGTCGGGTCTATCTGGCGTTCCCACCATACAGCGGTCATAGTACCCGGAACAGGGGCTCCGATGAGCTTGCCGATTTTCAGCTCTTTGTATACCCAGGGGAAACCGTGTGCATTACTGTAATTGTCTTCACAAATCATCACGCAAGAAGGTTTCAGCCATTTGTTGAACGGGTCGCTGCCGATGTATTGTCCGCGAGGAACAAAACGCTGGTATTCTTTTCCGCTTAGTAAAGTGGCCAGGTCGTCGTGCAACCAGCCTCCTCCGTTGTGACGAGTATCTACGATGACCGCTTCTTTGTTGCGGTTGCGGTCACTGAGCAATTCGCTGTATACATTGCGGAAGCTTGGGCTGTCCATGCCTTTTACGTGTACATATGCAATTCGTCCTCCGGAAAGAGTTTCGACCATCTTTTCGTTTCTTTTTACCCAGCATTTGTAGAGCAATTCATTCTGCTCACCTGCACTGATGGGCTTGATGGTTACCGGGAAGCGTTTTCCGTTTTCCGGATTGTAAATGCTGAGCTGTATATTCTTTCCTGCTTTTCCTTCCAGCATAGGATAATAATCTGTATCTTTCAGAATAGGTTCTCCATCAATTTTCTCAATGATACAACCTGCGGTCACATCTGTCTTTTTAACTGCAAACGGGCCTTTGGCAATAATCTCCTGGATTTTTAATCCATCTCCTTTATAGCTGTTGTCGAAGAATACACCCAGGCATGCCGTAGACAAAGTGGCTCCCGGAGCATAATATCTGGCTCCTGTATGCGATCCGTTCAGTTCGCCTAACAGTTCGCTCAGCATTTCCTGAAAATCGTAGTTGTTATTGATATGCGGCAAGAAGCGTGCATAACTTTCACGATAGAATTTCCAGTCAGTTCCATGTAAGTCGGCTACATAGAACTTATCGAGTACTTGCTGCCATACATGGTTGAAAATATATTCTCTTTCCTCGTATGGACGGTAATTGAATATTGCTTCAAAGCTTACGTTGTCAGTCTTATTTTTCTCCACATCTATTTTCTTGATGCCTCCGTTGCTGCAAAGGAAGAGTTGTTTGTTTTCCTTGTTGTAGGTCATCGAGCCATATCCGATGTCTTTTAGCAGAAGTTCAGTCTTTTGTTCTTTCAGGTCGTGTACCCACAAGTCGGCACCGTCTTCAAAAGAGGCCTGGTAGTAAAGCTTGTCGCCGTCAGGGCTGAGTACGGCATCGCCTAAATGAGAAGAATTCACGGTCAGGCGGATAACCCGGTCACGACAGTTTTCCAGATCGAAGGTAAGTGGAGTGACTTCCTTGTCTTTTTCAGATTTCTCTTTTTTGTCCTTTTTCTTGTCTTCCTGCTTGTCTTCCTCTTTTTCTTTCTCTTCTTTCTCTTTTACGAGGGCAAATTCTTCTTTGCTGAGGCGGAAGCGTTCGTAAGCCTCTAAGTCGAAGAACATGATGTACACATCGCTTTCAGCTCCCCAACTTCCGTGACTTCTGTATCCGGCACGGTCGCTTTCCCAAATCATGGCTTTTCCGTCCAGTACCCATTTGGCATTGGAATCTGTATATCCGCTTTCTGTCAAATTGTGGATTTCACCATTCCCGGAAGCGTTGACCAGGGCTACGTCGTTATTGTTCCATCCTCCTGTTCCGATGTATCCACAAAGCAGCCATTTGCTGTCGGGACTCCACTGGAACCACTGGTCTCCATCGCTGTAAGAGTATTCATATTTCCCGTCCATGGCAGTGCGGACAGATTTATCTTTCAGGTTGAGCACTCGCAATGTGGTGCGATTCTCCAGAAATGCAATTTGTTTTCCGTCCGGGCTGTATTGTGGTTGGAAGGAAGTGACTTGAGAATGCGTCAGTTGTTCTTCCTTGATGTCGGTAGCGTAGGTGAACAACTTTTCTTCCTCTTTAGCTAAGGTGGACTGATAAATCTGCCAGAGTCCGTTTCTTTCGGAGGCGTATACAATGCTTCGTCCGTCGGGAGCAAAGTCGATGCTTCTCTCCTGTTCGGGAGTGTCTGTAATCTGTTTGGTCGTTTTATACTCAGTAGAAGTGACGAATACATCTCCATGGAGTATAAATGCTACCTCCTTGCCATTGGGGGATACCGCGATTTCTGTAGCTCCGGAAGATTTTATCTGATGAGCCAGTTCATTTTCTGTCTGGTCAGTAACGATGCGGATAGCCACTTTCTGAGGCTGCTGCCCTTCTTTGACTGTATAGATTTCACCGTCGTAACCGTAGCATAAAAGTCCGTTCTGTGAAGATGACAGGAAGCGGACCGGATGCTGGGTGTGGTGTGTCAACTGCATTTCGTTGCTTCCATCAAGGTTGCATTTGAAAATGTTGAATGAGCCTGTCTTTTCGCTGAGGTAATAAAAAGACTGGTTATCGTTACTCCATATCGGATTACGGTCTTCTCCATTGAATGACGTGACTTTCCGGTAGGTACGTTCATTGTTCTCTTTTTTTACTTATCCAAATGTCGCGTGTAATGGAGGAAGTATGATGTTTTCTCCAGGGGTCTTCGTATCCTTTTTGGTCGTGATATAGTAAGGTCGTACCATCTTGTGCAACACTGATGTCTTCCATAGGAAGAGAGGAATAGAGTTGGGGACGTCCGCCTTGAGTGCTTATTTCGTAAACTTGTGGAAACTGGGCACTTGGAAAGGACAGGTCGGTTGCATCAGGCATCAGGTTGGCTTTGAACAAAATATGTGTAGCGTCTGAAAATGTGACAGGAGTTTCATTTCCTGAATGAGTTGTTAGTCTTTTAGGGATTCCTCCGTCTTTGGATACAATGTAAATATCCATGCTTCCCTGGCGGGAAGAGGCAAAGGCAATCTGCTGTCCGTCTGGACTCCATATCGGGTGAGTGTCGTATGCCGGATTGGTGGTAAGTTGTCTGGCATTTCCACCAGTGGAGGGTACGGTGTAAATGTCTCCCTTATAACAGAAAGCAATGGTGCTTCCGTCGGGTGAAATGGAGCAATAGCGCATCCATAATGGATTTTCTGTAGCTCCTGCCGTAGTAAATGCGGCAAGGGCGGCAAGGAATAATGAGGTTTTCATCAGCGGTTCTTATCTTTTTTTCGATTAAAAAAACGGTGTATGCGTTGGAAAATCATGATGCCGGTTTTCAGTCCATCATAAGCGGCTATACCGGCATTGATGTGCTGCATCATATTCTCCATTTTGTTCTTACTTTTCTGGGGAGAGAATAATTCCTGTGTCAGGAGTTGTATGCGTTCTTTAGACTCTCTTAATTCTTGCTTTTTTTTGTGCTCTTAATTGAGAGATGATTTCAACGCTATAGTTGGGAATGGGTTTTATATCGTTCATTATTTTTTTATTCTTTAGAAGCAGGTTCGTCAAGGAATAAGCGTGCGAGGAAATGTACCATAGGCTGGAATATCCATTGTTTTCTCATCCGGTAAATGAGTATGGCCAAAAGAAGAACTATACCTCCAATGATGGCATATCCTCCAATCAGGCTGCCTACAAGAGGAGCCAGTGCGTATACGAGCATGAAGGAAAAATAGAAAAGAGCCATCATGCTCAAAATAATAATGATGAGTATAAGGATTAAGGTAGATAGCAGGATAGTGAGCTTTTCTACCAAATCGAGTTTGACGTATTGACCTTGAAGTTCAATGTATTTTCGTACCTCTTTAAATAAGGATTCAAGATTATCAATGCTTTTATCGTTTGCAAACATAAGCAGTTATTCTAAGATGAAAAAAATATAAAGCAGACTTTTCCCTTGAAAAAGCCTGCTTTATATTTACGACAAATTATTCAGCGTCTTTAACTTCTGCTGCTATTTGATCGACCAAGTCTTCCATTTCGGCACGGTTCAGTCGAATACCTTTTTTGCGAAGAACTTCAGCAATTTTTCTACGGGTATCTTCACCTTTTTCCGGGGCAAACAAAATGCCGGCTGCAGCTCCTAAAGTAACACCGCCAAGGAATGCTGCCACAATACTTAAAGCTTTCATAAATCTAATTTTTAAAAGTTATTACTCTACAAATCTAATAATAATCCTGATATGTTGTTCTTTTTTCATGGAAAAATGCAGCTTCATGCTGTCGATAGAATAGAATTAACGGATTTTAATAGTATGGCAGATTTTATATTGTTACCTTTGCGACGTATTAAATTGAATATTCATCTAATATTGGTATAGATAACATGAAGAAGATTGTTGTAATGGGAATGGCTTTGTGCACTGCATTGGCATTCTCTTCTTGTAAATCAAGTGAAAGTGCTTACAAGAAAGCGTATGAAAAAGCTAAACAGCAGGAACTTGCTGAGGCTTCTGCAGCTACTGAGGCGCCAGTGGAAGCTCCGGCAGTAGAAACAGCACCCGCACCTGCTCCAGTTGTATCTACAGCTCCGGTTCGTGAAGAAAAGGTAGAATTGGTTTCAGGTGATGGCTTGAAAGCTTATAGCGTAGTGTGCGGTAGCTTTGGCGTAAAAGCAAATGCGGATGGCTTGAAGTCAAAACTGGATGGAGATGGTTATAATGCAAAGGTGGTGTACAATGCAGAACGCAATATGTATCGTGTGGTTGTTGAATCATTTGATACAAGAGACGAAGCTGCTCGTGCAAGAGATGCATTTAAAGCAAAATATCCTACACGTGAAGATTTCCAAGGTGCTTGGTTATTGTATCGTGTGTATTAATGTGATATAGATAAGAATTATTATTCCATATTTCAGGATTGAAAGCGACAGTGTAAAAGCTGTCGCTTTTTTGCTTATATTTGTCGGCTGAAAAAGATTTGGTATTTATGAAATTGAATAGGATTATAGGTATGTTTTTGCTTGGAATGCCTTTGGCTATGCAAGCACAGGAAAAGGTTGTGCCAATAAAATACGGTGATATGGATCAGTGGGTTACCCGTAAGATTCATGAGTCGGGGATTATTGGAGGAAATACAAAACTGCTGTATGAATTAGGTCCCACAAAGGAAATCGACGGAAATGTGGCTTATGTGAATCAGGGAGGATCTCCGTGGGGAAATTCCAATGTGATGGCTAAAGTGATGGGGATTGTAAAAACAAATACCAGCGTATATCCTGAGCAGAGAGGAAATGGCTATTGTGCACGTCTGGAAACTCATATTGAAAGTGTAAAGGTACTGGGAATGGTGAATATCACAGTCTTAGCCTCTGGGTCTATGTTTTTGGGTGATATGAAAGAACCGATTACAGGAACTAAAGACGGAGAAAAAGCATTGAATTCAGGTCTTCCTTTTACTTCCCGTCCCAAAGCGGTTCGTTATGACTATAAGGTGCAGATGTCTGGGGAACCGAACCGTATTCGTCAGACCGGATTCAGTAAGAAGACTACTGTGCCGGGACAGGATTGTGCAATTATGGTCTGTCTGTTGCAGAAACGTTCGGAAGATGCGGAAGGAAACATTATTGCTAAGCGAGTAGGTACTGTAGCCGTAAAATACAATCGCTCACAAGACTGGCACAATGGAGCTACTTATGAAATAATGTATGGGGATATTACTCATGACAAGCGTTATGTACCAGAATTGATGCAATTAGGTACAGGCGGATATTATGCCCGTAACAGCAAAGGCGAAAGTAAACTTATAAAAGAAGTGGGTTGGGCTGGTAAAGATGAACATCCTACTCATTTGATTCTTCAGTTTACCTCAAGTATGGGAGGAGCCTTTGTGGGGTCTCCTGGAAATAAATTATGGATAGATAATGTCAATTTGGTATATTGAGATTGCAAAAAAGCTTGGAGGAAGCGGAAAAAGTCTTCGTATATATAAGAATAAGGTGTAACAGCTGATATTTTTTGAGTATTTTTTCCTTTATTCGTTGCTTACTTTCAAAAGAAATACTTATTTTTGCATCGCAATCAGATAAGAACTAAATATCAAATTGATGGTTCTTTTTGATTATTAATAGAGTGAGTGTTTATAAAGCAATTATAAAACCTTTAAATTTTAAACAAAATGATTAAAGTAGGTATTAACGGTTTCGGTCGTATCGGCCGTTTCGTATTCCGTGCAGCTCAGAACAGAAACGATATTCAGATCGTAGGTATTAACGACTTGTGTCCGGTAGATTACTTGGCATACATGTTGAAATATGATACTATGCACGGTAAATTCAACGGTACTATCGAAGCTGACGTTGAAAACAGCAAATTGATTGTTAACGGTAAAGAAATCCGTGTAACAGCTTGCAAAGATCCTAAAGAATTGGCTTGGGATGCAGTAGGTGCTGAATACGTAGTAGAATCTACTGGTTTGTTCTTGACTAAAGAAAAAGCTCAGGCTCACATCGAAGCTGGTGCTAAATATGTAGTTATGTCAGCTCCTTCTAAGGATGACACTCCGATGTTCGTTTGCGGTGTTAACGAAAAAACTTATGTTAAAGGTACTCAGTTCGTTTCTAACGCTTCTTGTACTACTAACTGCTTGGCTCCTATCGCTAAGGTTTTGAACGACAAATGGGGTATCACTGATGGTTTGATGACTACAGTTCACTCTACTACTGCTACTCAGAAGACTGTTGACGGTCCTTCTATGAAAGACTGGAGAGGTGGTCGTGCTGCTTCTGGTAACATCATCCCGTCTTCTACTGGTGCTGCTAAGGCTGTAGGTAAAGTTATCCCGGCTTTGAACGGTAAACTGACTGGTATGTCTATGCGTGTTCCGACTCTGGATGTATCTGTAGTTGACTTGACTGTAAACTTGGCTAAACCGGCTACTTACGCTGAAATCTGCGCTGCTATGAAGGAAGCTTCTGAAGGCGAATTGAAGGGTATCCTGGGTTACACTGAAGATGCAGTTGTTTCTTCTGACTTCTTGGGTGACACTCACACTTCTATCTTCGATGCTAAAGCTGGTATCGCTTTGACTGATACTTTCGTTAAGGTTGTTTCTTGGTATGACAACGAAATCGGTTACTCTAATAAAGTATTGGATTTGATTGCTCACATGGCTTCTGTAAACTGCTAATTAGTTTAGACCATATAGCAAGAGCCGTCAGGATTTTCTCCTGGCGGCTTTTTTTTGCGCATATTCGTGCGTGTTGTGCAGAAAAAAACTATCTTTGCCGTTGAACTTCTCAATAATGACCTTATGAATTATGATTTGATTACGATACTTGGTCCAACGGCTTCAGGAAAGACTTCTTTGGCTGCAGCTTTGGCTGTTCGTCTGAAAACAGAGATTATTAGTGGTGACAGCCGTCAGGTGTATCGTAGGATGGATTTGGGAACAGGTAAGGATTTATCGGACTATGTGGTTGACGGTTATAAGGTTCCTTATCATTTGATAGACATTGTGGAACCAGGCTATAAATATAATGTATTTGAATATCAACGTGATTTTTTAGTTGCATATGAAGATATAAAGGCCAGAGGACTTCTACCGATTTTATGTGGAGGTACAGGTATGTATCTGGAGTCTATTTTGAAAGGATACCGTTTGCTTCCTGTTCCGGAAAATAAAGAACTGAGAGAAAGTTTGGCTTCTAAATCGCTTGAGGAGTTGACGGGTATTTTGTCTCGCTATAAGAAATTGCATAATTCAACAGATGTAGATACGGTGAAGCGAGCCATTCGGGCAATTGAAATAGAGGAATATTATTTAACTCAAGATGTCAATGCGCGCTCATTTCCTGAAATACATAGTCTGATTATCGGAGTGGACATTGATCGGGATTTGCGCCGGCAGAAGATTACCAACCGATTGAAGAAACGCTTGCAGGAAGGAATGGTTGACGAAGTGAAGGCGCTGCTGAAAGAAGGTATAAATCCTGATGACCTGATTTATTATGGTTTGGAATATAAATATTTGACTTTATATGCAGTGGGCAAGTTGTCGTATGATGAAATGTTTAACCAACTTGAGATTGCTATTCATCAGTTTGCCAAACGACAGATGACCTGGTTTAGAGGGATGGAAAGAAGGGGCTTTCAGATTCATTGGATAGATGCTGAAGCACCATTGAATGAGAATGTGGAACGAATTATTGATCTGATAAAATAAACGGAGATGGCAGTAGAACCAGACAGATGGGGGGTGATTTATAACCCCAAGGCCGGAAGCCGTAAGGCTCAGAAACGTTGGCAGACTATTCGTGCTTACATGGATGAATGTAAGGTGAAATATGATTATGTACAGTCGGAGGGATTTGGTTCGGTTGAGCGTTTGGCAAAGACACTGGCTAACAACGGCTATCTTACTATTGTGGTAGTAGGCGGTGATGGTGCCCTTAATGATGCCTTGAATGGTATCATGTATTCCGATGTAGAAGATAAGAGTCAGATAGCTTTAGGAGTGATTCCGAACGGAATTGGTAATGATTTTGCAAAATATTGGGGATTGAGTTCCGATGACTATAAGAAAGCGGTAGATGTATTGATTAATCGCCGTTTAAGAAAGATTGATATTGGAGTGTTCTCGTATTTTGACGGAGAACAACATCAGACTCGTTACTTTTTGAATGCAGTGTATATGGGACTTGGTGCTCGTATCGTACGGATTACCAATGAAACCCGCCGTTTTTGGGGAATTCCTTTGATTTCTTATTTAGCTTCATTGTTTCTGGTTGCTTTTGAGCGAAAATTGCATCGAATGCATTTGAAGGTAAATGACGAACATATTCGTGGACGCATCATGGCTGTGGGAATTGGTAGTGCATACGGGTATGGGCTGACTCCAAGTGCCGTTCCATATAACGGGTGGCTTGATGTGTCTATTATTTATCGTCCGGAGCTTCGTCAGTTAATTTCCGGGCTTTGGATGTTGCAACAGGGAAGATTGCTGAATCATAAGACGGTCAAGCCTTATCGTACGCGGTGTGTAAAGGTGTTGCGTGCACAGAATGCAGAAGTCAGCCTGGATGGTCGGCTTTGGTTAGACCGTCATTTCCCGATTGAGATTACAATAGCTCCGGAAGCAATTACTTTGATAATACCTAATTAATATGATAAAGAATATTTCTGATTTAAAGCGGGATGACATGTTTTTCCTGCTGGCAGGTCCTTGTGTGATAGAAGGAGAGGACATGGCTCTTCGTATTGCGGAACGAGTCGTAAAAATTACAGACAACTTGCATATTCCATACGTTTTTAAAGGTTCTTACCGGAAAGCGAACCGTTCACGTCTGGATTCTTTCACTGGAATCGGTGATGAAAAAGCGTTGAAAATCTTGGCTAAGGTAAGAAGCACGTTTGATGTGCCTGTAGTAACAGATATTCATACCGCTTCTGAAGCTGAAATGGCTGCTGAGTATGTAGATGTGTTGCAAATACCGGCGTTCCTTTGTCGCCAGACCGATTTGCTGGTTGCGGCAGCTCGCACCGGAAAAATTGTGAATATTAAGAAAGGACAGTTCTTGTCTCCTGCAGCCATGCGTTTTGCAGCTGATAAAGTGGTAGAGGCAGGTAACAATCAGGTGATGCTGACGGAACGTGGTACAACGTTTGGTTATCAGGATTTGATTGTCGATTATAGAGGAATTCCTGAAATGCAGTCTTTCGGACATCCGGTAGTGCTGGATGTGACACATTCTTTGCAACAACCTAATCAGACTTCTGGAGTGACAGGAGGTATGCCGCAGCTTATTGAAACTGTGGCAAAGGCCGGTGTGGCAGTTGGTGTGGATGGGTTGTTTATGGAAACTCACGAGGATCCGTCTAAAGCAAAAAGCGATGGGGCTAATATGTTAAAATTGGACTTGCTGGAAGACTTGCTGGTTAAACTGGTTCGTATTCGTCAATCTTTGTAATGTATGATGGGGCGGTTGGTTGAGATAAAAGTCTGGAAAGAGATTGTAGTGTCTTTGTTTGTATGCCTTACATTGTCAGTCGGAAATGGATATGCCCAGAGTGAATCTATGGTGTCTTCTACCGATGATGTGCCACTGTTGGAAAGAATGACAGATGGTAAGCGGAAGGTAGACTGGGCAGATATGAATATTCAGTTTTGTTCTGCTGCCGATGTCTCTTTTAATAATGCAAAATTGGATGAAGCAGCATTTAAGGTACATCGTATCCGTCTGGAGGTGTTAGGGGGATTTCATGAAAAGTTTTCCTATCATTTCCGTCAGTCTTTGAATCAATACACGACTCCCAATATTCCATTGGATAATCTTTCCGGCTCAGTTGAATTGGCCATGGTGGGTTGGCAGTTGAATGATAAATGGAAGCTGACAGCCGGAAAACAACCTGTTCAGTTCAGTGGGTATGAATGTTGGGTGAATGCCATTAAAGTGCGTCATTACTCCGATTTCAATAACACGATACCGTGTTATCAGGCGGGTTTGAATGCAGCCTACAAAATGAATGACAACCATGAGTTTAATTTTCAGGTGACAAATAATCGGAACGGAGATAGTGCAGATCAATTTATGTATGGACTTCCGGAAGGAGTAGAGCCTACTAAAATTCCTTTGCTGGCAACTGTTAACTGGGATGGTTATTTTGTAGATCATGCCATGCAGCTTCGGTATTCTCTTTCGTATGGACAGCTGGCAAAGCATAAGAATGTGTTTTATTTTACTTGCGGAAATGTATGGGACAAGAAACCTTTTTTAGGCTACATTGATTTCATGTATTCACGTGAGGGTATCGATTCCAAAGGACTTATTAGTGAGGTAACAGCTGTGAATGGTGAAGGTATTACGGTGCCGAATGTGGATTACTTTACGACTATATTTAATTTAGACTATCGTGTGGCTTCACATTGGAATATGTATGTAAAGGGAGTGTACGAACAGGGCAATGTGTTCAAGTCGAATGACATGTTTTCATCAGGTACCTATCGCAGAGTATGGAACGTACAGCTTTGTGCAGAATACTATCCTTTGAAAAACAGTGAGCTGTTGTGCTATCTTCACCTATTATATAAGAATATACATCTGTCGGAGAAAGCACGTTCCTGGGGAGCGGAAAGTTATAATCACCAGCGCATCTCATTAGGTTTGGTTTATACACTGCCCGTTTTCTGAGAAGAAGTTATTTTCTGCATGGCATCTGTTTATATATTCCAATAAAAAACTATATCTTTGCAACGCAATTACGGTTTGGATTACATTAAAAAGTAAAAAGATATGCTTACTATTAAACAAATTACAGAAGACACCGACAAGGTGATTCGTGGATTGGAGAAAAAGCATTTTGCAAATGCAAAAGAAACAATTGCAAAAGTGCTTGAACTGAATGATCAGAGACGTAGCGCACAAAACCAATTAGATAAAAATCTCTCAGAAGTAAATTCTACATCGAAGGCTATTGGTGCTTTGATGAAAGAGGGAAAAAAGGAAGAGGCAGAAGCTGCTAAAGCTCGTGTAGCTGAAATCAAAGAAATTAGCAAAGAACTTCAGGCAACGATGGATAAGGCTGCAGAAGATATGCAGAACTTGCTTTATACCATCCCTAATGTACCTTACGAAAGTGTTCCGGAAGGTTTCGGAGCTGAGGATAATGTGGTAGAGAAAATGGGAGGTATGGAAACTGAACTTCCGAAAGATGCACTGCCGCATTGGGAACTGGCTAAAAAATATGATTTAATTGATTTTGATTTAGGCGTTAAGATTACAGGTGCTGGTTTCCCGGTATACAAAGGAAAAGGTGCTCGTTTGCAGCGTGCATTGATTAATTTCTTCCTGGATGAAGCTCGTGCTGCAGGTTATGAAGAAATCATGCCTCCTACAGTGGTAAATGCCGCATCAGGATATGGTACAGGACAGTTGCCTGATAAGGAAGGTCAGATGTATCACTGCAACTTGGATGATTTGTATCTGATTCCTACAGCAGAAGTACCTGTGACTAATATTTACCGTGACGTGATTCTGGATGAAAAACAGCTTCCGATTAAGAACTGTGCTTACACTCAGTGCTTCCGTCGCGAAGCTGGTTCTTATGGAAAGGATGTTCGTGGTTTGAACCGTTTGCATGAATTCTCAAAAGTAGAGTTGGTGCGTATTGATAAACCGGAACATTCTAAACAGTCTCACCAGGAAATGTTAGACCATGTGGAAGGCTTGTTGAAGAAACTGGAACTTCCTTACAGAATTCTTCGTCTGTGCGGTGGCGATATGAGCTTTACAGCTGCACTTTGCTTCGATTTCGAAGTATATTCAGAAGCACAGAAACGTTGGTTGGAAGTAAGTTCAGTTTCAAACTTCGATACTTATCAGGCAAACCGTTTGAAATGTCGTTATCGTACGGCTGAAAAGAAGACAGAACTTTGCCATACATTGAATGGTTCTGCTTTGGCTTTGCCTCGTATCGTAGCTGCATTGTTGGAAAATAATCAGACACCGGAAGGAATCCGTATTCCTAAAGCTCTGGTTCCTTATTGTGGGTTTGATATGATTGACTAATTAATATATTATAACAATATTCTCGTCTGATACAGTTTAAGGTGTATGCCTGGACTGTATCAGACGGTTTTTTTTATAATTACTTCTTAAAACTTGAAAATGTAAAATTTTAGGTAATAAAACGGGGATATATGCTTTTAAAGGTAGAAAAAACAGGCTTTTGAGGTCAAAAAAAAAGGATTTTGGTTTTGTTGTTTATTTTTAATCATTAAATTTGAGGGGAAATAAAAGTAACATTTTTTATGACGAGTATTAATTTATAACCTTAATATACAACTATGAGTTATTTACGATTTGACAAGACGATAATGACAAATCTAGAAGAAACTCTAACTAGAGAAATTCTTCGTACGAATCGCTCGGGGGCTTATCATTGTTCGACAATTGTAGACTGTAATACGCGTAAGTATCATGGCTTGCTTGTGATACCTGTACCGGAGTTGGACGATGAAAACCATGTATTACTTTCCTCATTGGATGAAACTGTTATCCAGCATGGTGCTGAGTTTAATCTTGGCCTGCATAAATATGGAGGTGACAATTTCAGTCCCAGAGGACATAAATACATCCGCGAATTCGAGTGTGAAAAAGTGCCGACAACGATTTATCGTGTAGGTGGTGTTGTTTTAAAGAAAGAGAAGTTATTTGTTCACCATGAAAACCGTATTTTAATAAGGTACACATTGGTTGATGCACATTCAGAAACAACTCTTCGTTTACGCCCTTATTTGGCTTTCCGCAGTGTACGACAGTATACACACGAAAATGCGCAGGCCAGTCGCCATTATGATGTGGTAGAAAATGGAATCAAGACATGCATGTATCCCGGTTATCCTGAACTTTACATGCAGTTGAGTAAGGAAAATCAATTCTGTTTCCAGCCCGATTGGTATAGAGGCATAGAATATCCGAAGGAACGTGAACGCGGGTATGACTTTAATGAAGACCTGTATGTACCTGGTTACTTTGAGATTAGTATTAAGAAAGGGGAATCTGTTACTTTCTCAGGTGGTGTGACACCAATTGAAACTACTTCGCTGAATGCTTTGTTCGCAGCAGAAATGGAACAGCGAACACCTCGCAATAACTTCAAAAACTGTCTTATTAATTCGGCACATCAGTTCCTTAACAAGCAGGACGGTGAATCGTATATCTTAGCCGGATATCCTTGGTTTAAGTGTCGTGCACGTGACATGTTTATTTCTCTTCCGGGACTTACTCTTTCTATTGGTGAAATAGGTAAGTTTGAAATGATTATGGAAACGGCTTTAAAGGCTGTTTATGCATTCATGGAAGGTAAAGAATCTCATTTGAAAGTGACAGAAATAGAACATCCGGATGTATTGTTGTGGCTGGTGTGGACTATACAGCAATATGCCAAGATGGTGTCATGGGATGAAGCGCGAGTTAAATACGGGAAAGCCTTGAAGGATGTGATGGATTATTTGGCAGGTAATCATCATCCTAATTTGAAAGTTCATGAAAACGGACTGGTTTATACGAATGGAAGAGACAAAGCGGTTACATGGATGAACTCTACTGTAAACGGTCGTCCGGTAGTGGCTCGTACAGGATACGTGGTAGAATTTAATGCATTGTGGTACAATGCACTTTGCTTCACTGCAGATTTGCTTTCTTCAGACTATGGTTTCGTAGACTATCTGCATCAGTTCTCCGATAAAGTTTCTCAGTCATTCGTACAGACTTTCTTGAATGAATATGGCTATTTGCTTGACTATGTAGATGGCGATATGATGGACTGGAGTGTTCGTCCGAACATGATTTTTGCAGCAGCCTTTGATTATTCTCCATTGGACTCCAAGCAGAAGAAAGGTGTTGTAGACATCGTCACCAAAGAATTGCTTACTCCTAAAGGTATCCGTTCATTGAGTCCGAAGAGCGGCGGCTATAACCCGAACTACGTAGGTCCTCAGCTTCAGCGTGATTATGCTTATCATCAGGGTACAGCATGGCCATGGCTGGAAGGCTTCTATCTGGAGGCTTATTTACGTATCTATAAGCGGAGTGCTATTTCATTTGTAGAGCGTCAGCTTATCGGTTATGAAGATCAGATGACCTGTCATTGCATCAGTTCCATTCCGGAACTGTTTGATGGTAACCCGCCGTTCCAGGGTAGAGGTGCTGTTTCATTTGCAATGAATGTGGCCGAAATTTTACGTACATTGAATTTGTTGGAGAAATATAACAATCAATAAAGAGGAGGGGTTTATATGAAAGTATTAATGTTTGGATGGGAATTTCCTCCTCATATCTTAGGAGGATTAGGTACAGCCAGTTATGGATTGACTCATGGACTTGCTCAGCAGAAGGATATGGAAATTACTTTCTGCATACCGAAGCCTTGGGGAGATGAAGACCAGAGTTTTTTACGTATTATAGGAATGAACAGTGTGCCCATTGTATGGCGTGACGTACAGTGGGATTATGTAAAAGATAGAGTTGGACATTATATGGATCCGCAACTTTATTATGACTTGCGCGACCATATTTATGCAGATTTCAATTATATGCATACCAATGACTTGGGATGTATGGAGTTCTCAGGAAGATATCCTGATAATCTGCATGAAGAAATCAACAACTATTCTATCGTAGCCGGTGTGGTAGCTCGTCAGCAGCAGTTTGATATTATTCACTCACACGACTGGCTGACTTACCCGGCAGGTATTCATGCCAAGCAGGTTTCAGGAAAACCGTTGGTCATCCATGTGCATGCTACAGACTTTGACCGAAGCCGCGGTAATGTAAATCCTACCGTTTATTCTATTGAAAAGAATGGTATGGACCATGCTGACTGCATCATGTGTGTAAGTGAGTTGACACGTCAGACGGTTATTCACAAGTACTATCAGGATCCTCGCAAAGTGTTTACTATGCACAATGCGGTATCTCCGCTTCCACAGGAAATACAGGACATTCAGGTTAAGAAGAATCCGAAAGAAAAGATTGTTACTTTCTTGGGACGTATCACCATGCAGAAAGGTCCGGAATACTTTGTAGAAGCCGCTGCGATGGTGCTGAATCGTACTCGTAACATTCGTTTTGTGATGGCAGGTAGCGGTGATATGATGAACGCCATGATTCGTCTAGCAGCAGAAAGAGGTATTGCCGACCGTTTCCATTTCCCGGGATTCATGAAAGGCAAGCAAGTATATGAAGTATTGAAGATGAGTGATGTGTATATCATGCCGTCTGTGTCCGAACCATTTGGTATTTCACCATTGGAAGCTATGCAATGCTGCGTGCCGACCATTATCTCTAAACAATCCGGTTGTGCCGAAATTCTTTCGAAATGTATTAAAACAGATTATTGGGATATACATGCAATGGCAGATGCCATTTACTCTATCTGTACCAACGATTCACTTTATGAATATCTCCGTGATGAAGGAAAGAAAGAAGTGGATGGCATTGTATGGGAGAAAGTCGGCGTGAAGATTCGCGCACTTTATGAGCAAGTCTTAAAAAATTATGGTAAATAAAACTGCAAAACAATATGAAAACAATTTGTCTTTACTTTGAAATACACCAGATTATTCATTTGAAACGTTATCGTTTCTTTGAAATCGGTTCAGAACATTATTACTACGATGATTATGCCAATGAGCAGGGTATGAATGAAGTGGCCGAACGTTCCTATATACCGGCCCTGAGAACCTTGATTGACATGGCAAAAGCAAATAACGGCGCATTTAAAGTAGCCTTGTCTATTTCAGGTGTAGCTTTGGAACAATTGGAAATCCACGCTCCGGCTGTAATAGAGTTGTTGCATGAGTTGAATGCCACGGGTTGCTGTGAATTCCTTTGCGAGCCTTATTCACATGGATTGTCTTCATTGAAAAATGAGACTTGCTTCTGCGAAGAAGTGGAACGCATGCGTGTGAAGATTAAAGACTATTTCGGACAAGAGCCTAAGGTATTCCGTAACTCCAGCTTGATTTATGACAATGAGATTGGTGGTATCGTAGCAGGTATGGGATTCAAGGGTATGCTGGCAGAAGGTGCTAAGCATGTGTTGGGATGGAAGAGCCCTCACTATTTGTACCATTGTGCCGAAAATCCGAATCTGAAACTGTTGCTGCGTGACTTTAAGTTGTCTGACGATATAAGCTTGCGTTTCTCTAATACTGAATGGAGCGAATATCCGTTGTTTGCAGATAAATATATTGGCTGGATTGCTTCTCTGCCGGAAAACGAACAGGTTATCAATATCTTTATGGAATTGTCTGCTTTGGGTATCTTCCAACCACTGTCTTCCAATATTCTGGAATTCCTGAAAGCATTGCCGGAATGTGCTAAGCAGAAAGGCATTACCTTCTCTACTCCGTCGGAAATCGTAACGAAACTGAAATCAGTC
>ENA-OQDC01000329-OQDC01000329.1-human-gut-metagenome-genome-assembly--contig:-NODE-329-length-35857-cov-4.547467_pt1 | contig 35857 bp, 27 predicted proteins | sample MGYA00242770_ERZ504601 | MGnify/ENA primary metagenome ERZ504601 (study PRJEB26092, sample SAMD00036305) | human gut metagenome | host: Homo sapiens | study: EMG produced TPA metagenomics assembly of...
GTGTTCATGCCCTACACCATGGTCAAGGATCACCGCACCAACTACGAGACCGGCAATGTGGATGCCGTGATGGACGGCGATCTGGACGGTTTCATCTTCGCATACCTCAAGGCTGCAAGCCGCGGGGGAAACTGCAGGATACCTGATCTTGAACGTATAAAATGCAAAGGCCGTGCTTCCTTTTATGGAGGCACGGCCTTTTTTGTGTTCTACGCCAGATCAGGCAGAATGGTATCCCAGAGGTTTTCCTCCTGCCGCAGGGGCGTTGAAGCAGCAGTCCAAGTACATTTTGTTTGCCGCTGCAAGGATCGTGCTGCGGAGAAGCAGCTTTCATCTGCGGCATCCACGGCAAGGTCGCGGATCTCCCTGGTGCAGCCGAATACAAACGGCAGGCAGTTTTCCATCTCGTCGCAGAAGTAGTCGTAAGCTGCCCCGGCGGAACAGTGCGCCCGCTGCATTTTAAACAGGGCATCGATGTTTTCCATTGAGAGCACCGTTTTGGAGACTGCAATGTACATCAGGGATGCGATCTGATCGCGGGCGTACTTCTTGCGCACCGGGTGGGACAAAATGCCCTTTTTAACGTAGTTGCTGACCATGGAAGAGGTGAGCTCCACGCCGCAGAAGGTGCGGAAATAGCTGTTGACGTACTGCACGGTCTGGTCAAGATAAAGCCCCATCTGCGGGAGATCGGCGTACCGGGGCAGGGCAAACCCGGCGGCGCAGGCCGCAACGCGGCATTTGGTTTCAGTTTTCATATCGTAAGCAGTTTTCTAAGGTTGGTGCAGCAGGGCTGCGCGGGATACAGAAAATGGTTTTCTGGCGGTATTATAGCGCAAATCGGTTCTCTGGTCAACGGATTTTTAAAACTTTTGAAAGAATGCATAAAATCCCTTGACAGGTTTTTGAAAAACTGCTATGATGTCTGCAGTGAACCGAAAAACCATGCAGGCAGAAGTGCGTGTAAGGCACGGAAATAAAAAAATGACCTGCTATCACAAAATAGATTTGGAGCGTGCATTTTATGAAAACCAAGATCGTTGTGGATTCTTCGTCCAGCCTGTATGCCCTGCCGGGCGTGGATTTTGCCTGTGTGCCGTTGAAGATCATCACGGATGAACAGGAATATCTGGATGACGGTACTCTGGATGCTGTGGGCATGGCCCGGTCTCTGCGTACTTACAAGGGCAAGACCAGCACCTCCTGCCCCAATGTGGCAGACTGGTTGGCTGCTTATGAGGGTGCGGAGCAGATCTTTGTTGCCACCATCACGGGCACACTGTCCGGCAGCTACAATGCTGCACTGCTGGCAGCGGAAGAATACAAGGAAACGCACCCGGAGGCCCGTGTTTTTGTTCTGGACAGTCTGTCCGCCGGGCCGGAGCTGCGTCTGCTGGCAGAGCGTCTGCGGGATCTCGTCCGGATCGGGATGGAGTTTGACGAGATCTGCGAGGCAATCCTGGCTTACCACAAGCACACACATCTGCTGTTTTCGTTGGAATCGCTGGCCAATCTGGCCCGCAATGGCCGTGTGAAGCCTGCTGTTGCCGCTGTGGCACGGATGCTGGGCATCCGGGTCATTGGTCAGGCCAGTGAGAGCGGCGAGCTGGAGGTGCTGTGCAAGACCCGCGGCGAGCACGGTGCACTGGAGCGCATCGTGCTGGAATTGAAGGATCACGGCTTTACCGATGGCAAAGTGCACATTGCCCACTGTGATAACCCGGAAGCGGCCAAGCGCCTGAAGCTGATGATCCACGCGGTGTTTGCAGGGGCGCAGGTGGATGTGGCCGAGTGCGGCGGCCTGTGCAGCTACTACGCTGAACAGGGCGGCCTGATGGTGGGCTATGAGGACGGAAAAACAGAGTAAAAGAGTTTTTGATATTGCAAGCAAGCCGGGCCTGCGGGTCTGGCTTGCTTTTTTTTGAACAGCGCAAAACTTGAAAAAGTTGTAAAACCGCGCTATACTTACACATAATTATAAATGGGAAAGGAGGGCAGGCCCATGCTTTTTCGTTCACCGGTCGTGCGCTTTTTCAGCCGCATTCTGAACCGCATCACCATCACGGTGGTGTTGGTGGCATTGCAGCTGCTGTGGCTGTGCTGGGTGGCGTTTGCCATCACCACCGGCACGGGCCGCGTGTGGGTGAACGGCCTGCTCAACGCACTGAGCCTGCTCATCGTCCTGTACCTTGTGCGCAAGGATGAGAACAGCGCCTACAAGGTGGGCTGGATCGCGCTGATCGGAATTCTGCCGCTGCTGGGCGGTGCGCTGTATCTGGCCTTTGGCAACAAACGCCCGGCCAAGCGTCTGCGCCTGAAAATGCAGGCAGTGGAGGATGCCCACGAAAAAAGACCTTGTACAGGAGCCGGGTGTGCTGGAAGGTCTGGATGCCCGCGAGCAGGGGCAGAGCCGATATGTGGCAAAGTACGGCCCCTATCCGGCGTGGCAGAACACTCGCACGCAGTATTTTGCCTGCGGCGAAGCCATGTATCCGCAGCTGCTGGCCGATCTGGAAAAGGCTGAAAAGAGCATCTTTCTGGAATTTTTCATCGTGAGCCACGGCTGCATGTGGAACGGCATTGAAAAGATCCTGCGCCGCAAGGCTGCGCAGGGCGTGGATGTGCGCCTGATCTACGATGATTTTGGCAGTCTGCTGGGTCTGCCCGCCGATTTCATCGTGCGCATGGAGCGGGCGCACATCCGCTGCATCCCTTTCAACCCGGTGGTGCCGCTGCTCTCGCTGGTGATGAACCACCGCGACCACCGCAAGATCGTAGTCATTGACGGTACGGTGGCCTACACCGGCGGCGTGAATCTGGCAGATGAGTATATCAATGCGGAGCAGCGCTTTGGCTACTGGAAGGATGCAGCCCTGCGTGTGGAAGGCGATGCCGCGTGGAACTTTACGGTGATGTTCCTCAACTTCTGGAACGCCTTCCGCCCCAGCGAGACGGATTATGATGCATTTCGTCCCATGCCGCTGGTGTCGCCGGTATCGGACGGCATCGTGCAGCCCTACGCGGACAGCCCGCTGGACGAGGAACCGATGGCCGAGACGGTGTACCTGAACATCCTTGCGCAGGCACAGCGGTATGTTTATATCTACACGCCCTACCTTGCCGTGGGCGAGGAAATGCTGGACGCACTGAAAAACGCGGCCAAGCGCGGGGTGGACATCCGGCTGGTGCTGCCGGGCATCCCGGACAAAAAGCTGGTGTTCCGGCTGAGCCGGTCGTACTATCTGCCGCTTTTGAGGGCAGGTGTACGCATTTACGAATATACGCCCGGCTTTCTGCATGCCAAGTGCTGGGTAAGCGACGATGTAACTGCCGTAGTGGGCAGCATCAACATGGACTACCGCAGCCTGTTCCTACACTTTGAGTGCGGTGTACTGCTGCAAAAGAACAGTCAGGTGGCAGTTCTGCGGGACGATGTACGGGCCACGCTGCCGCAGTGCCGCGAGATACAGGTGACGGAATGCCGCACCAGCCTGCCCGGCACGGTGCTGGACAGTGTGCTGCGGCTGCTGAGCCCCTTGATGTAAAGAAACTCCCTCAGTCACCTCCGGTGACAGCTCCCTCTGGGAGGGAGCCTCTGGCGAAGAAGAAAAGCTTTCTGCACTGCCAAAGCCTCCCTCCGGGAGACAGACTTCCCCCGGCCGGGACAGATTCTCCCTGCGCCGGGGAAAAATGTCACCACAGGTGACAAAGAGAGGAACAGATGTCACGTAGAACAGATGTCACGTAAGTGACAAAAAGGGGAACAGGTGGATGCGAACGAAGTGAGCAGACGGAAGGAGTTCCGTTTTATAAAACGTTCCTTTTCCGGGTAAACTAGCCCAAAAGCCCCTTTACGATGGGGGCAGGAAAGGGAGCGTTTTATTATAATGAAAAAGATACCTCGCATGATCCTGGGCTGCACGCTGGCGGCAGCTCTGGCCCTGACCGCCTGCAGCCGAAGCGATTCCGGTTCCTCCGGCAGCATGAGCACGAACATGGGCGGCAGTTCATCGCAGACGGGGCAGGCGGGCCAGAACGCTGCATACCGCACCGGCCTTGGCATCCTGACCGGAAGCGTCTGATCAGGAACGCGCGGGCAAGATCGATACCATCGCAGCTGCCGTTCTGCTGGATGCCGAGGGCAGGGTGGCAGATGTGATGCTGGACGAGGTGGAGATCTCGGTCACGGGGGACAGCACCGGCAAGGTGACGATGCCCACCGACGATCGCACCAAGCGCCAGAAGGGCGACGATTACCCGCTGGCGGCGGTGTCCTCGCTGAAAAAGGGCTGGCAGAGCAGGCGGATGCCTTTGGCAACTATCTTACCGGCAAAACCCCGGATGAGGTGAAGAAGCTTGCCACCGACGATGACGGCAAGCCGAAGGATGCTGACCTGCTCTCCACCTGCACCATTGCGGTGGACGGCTATCGGGATGCTGTGGTGCGCGCCTGCGAGAATGCAAAGGCAGTCGGCTCGGCCCGCGGCGACCGCGCTGTGCTGGGCGTGTCAGTGCGCAATGACACCAAGGAACTGACCGCCGACGATGACCACGATGTGACCGCGCAGGTGGACATCACAGTGGCAGCCCTGACGCTGGATGCTGACGGCCGTGTGACCGGTGCAGTGGCGGATGTGGCAGAGCCTGCCCTTACCGTGGGCGCGGATGGTACGGTGTCGGCACCGGAGATGGTCAAAACCAAGGTGGAACTGGGCGACAGCTACGGGATGCGCGGGGCATCCAGTCTGGACAAGGAATGGTATGAGCACAGCGAGGGCTGGTGCGATTACCTGAAGGGCAAGACCCGTACTGAGATCGCAGGCATCCCGGACGATGGTTCGGATGCCGACCTTGCGGCACTGTGCACCATCTCGGTGACGGAGCTGCAGAAGGCTGCGCTGGCGGCGTTTGCGGAAGAGTAAAGCGGAGAAAAGAGGAAAGGCGCAAAGCTTTTCCTCTTTTATTTGTGCAATCAGACCAAAGAATTGGCGCAAAAGAGCCTTGAAAAAGACGAACTGCACTAACTTTTGCATTTCCTCTTGCCAAATGGCTGCAAACGCGCTATTCTATAGTCACAGTTTAACACTTTAGCATGATAAAATGCTAAACCGAGAGGGAACACATTTGGGAAGCAAAAAGGGGAGGAACCTTTTATGAAACGTCTTGTCTCTGCTTTTCTGGCTGGTGCCATGGCACTGAGCCTTGCCGCCTGCGGCGGTGCCGCATCCACTTCCACCGTGGCATCTTCTGCCTCTGCATCCGGGAGCGCAGCCGCCTCTGAGACCGCAGCCAGCGATCTGGACTACATCAAGGAAAAGGGCAAGATGGTCATTGGCTACACCGTCTATGAGCCGATGAACTACACCGATGCCGACGGCAACTTTACCGGTTTTGATACCGAGCTGGCAACTGCCGTGTGCGAAAAGCTGGGAGTCGAGCCGGAGTTCGTGGAGATCAACTGGGATACCAAGGTGGTGGAGCTGGATGCCAAGAGCATCGACTGCATCTGGAACGGTATGACCCTGACCGATGACATCATGGCAAACGCCGCCACCACCAAGGCCTACGCCAAGAACGCACAGGTCGTGGTTGTGAAGGACGGCACCGACTACAGCTCCACTGCGGATCTGGTGGGCAAGACCGTGGTTGCCGAGGCTGGTTCTGCCGGTGAAGCCGCCATTGAGGGCGACGAGAACCTTGCACAGGCCGATTACGTCTCCAAGAGCGTGCAGACCGACTGCCTGATGGAGGTTGCCGCAGGCACTGCTGATGCCGCTGTGCTGGATCTGACTCTGGCCAACGCCATGATCGGTGAGGGCACCGACTATGCAAGCCTGAAGATCGTGGACGAGCTGAACGCTGAAGAGTACGGCGTGGCCTTCCGCAAGGGCAGCGATGCCGCCGCAGCTGCGGATGCCGCCTTTGACGAGCTGAAGGCTGACGGCACCATGCAGGCTCTGGCCGACAAGTACGATCTGGCTCTGGCCGACTGAGTTCTATAAGAATGTAATTACTCCTTCCGTCATCGCTGCGCGATGCCACCTCCCTCGGTGAGGGAGGCTTTTTGTTGCCGATATGCGTGAGGCTCCCTCATTAAGGGAGCTGTCACCGAAGGTGACGGGAGGAGTTCAAAAAACGGATTGATGGGTGTGTTCTTGTGTCTGTGATTCTGAGTCGCCTTTCCGGCGCGTTTCTGCTCAACTGTGAGCTGTTCGCTCTGACCCTGCTGTTTGCGCTGCCGCTGGGTCTGGTGGTGGCTTTCGGCTCCATGAGCCGGTGTAAGCCGCTTTCCGGCGCGGTAAAGACCTTTGTGTGGGTCATCCGCGGCACGCCGCTGATGCTGCAGATCATCGTGATCTACCTTGGCCCCGGCCTGCTGGGCATGAATAACCCTTGGCCCTCCGGCTCCGGCGGACGTATGGTGGCGGCGGTGGTGGCTTTTGCCATCAATTACGCCTGCTACTTCTCCGAGATCTACCGCGGCGGCATCGAAGCCGTTCCCAAGGGCCAGACCGAGGCCGGTCAGGTGCTGGGCATGACCAAGACCCAGATCTTCTTCAAGGTGACGCTGCTGCAGGTGGTCAAGCGCATTCTGGCCCCCATGGGCAATGAGGTGATCACCCTCGTCAAGGATACCTCGCTGGCAAACACCATTGCCAACAAGGAGATCATCATGATGGCCAAGGAGTACAGCGCAAAGGGCTTGATCTGGCCGCTGTTCTCCACTGCCATCTTCTTCCTGGTGTTCGTGGGTGCACTCACCCTGCTGTTTGGCTGGGCCGAAAAAAAACTGGATTATTTCCGCTGATGAAAGGGAGGAAATTGGATCATGGCACTGCTTGAAGCCTCCGGCATCGGCAAAAACTTTGGCGATACCAAAGTACTCAAGGATATCTCACTCACGCTGGAACAGGGCGAAGCGCTGGCGATCATCGGCTCGTCCGGCTCCGGTAAGACCACCCTGCTGCGCTGCCTGAACTTTCTGGAACGGCCGGACACCGGCATCATCAAGGTGAACGGCGAGACCATGTGGGACGCTGCCGACCCCGCCACCCAGCGCGAGAGCGAGATCCGCAAAAAACGGCTGCACTTTGGTCTGGTATTCCAGAACTTCAACCTCTTCCCGCAGTACACCGCCCTGCAGAACGTAATGCTGGCGGGTGAACTGCTGGCGAAGGAGCGCCCGGACTACAAGGCTAACAAAAAGGCCATCCATGCCGAGCTGGAACAGCAGGCACAGGAACTTCTGGCCCAGATGGGCCTTTCTGCCCGGGCAGGCCACTACCCGCACCAGCTTTCCGGCGGTCAGCAGCAGCGCGTGGCCATTGCCCGCGCACTGGCTCTGCACCCGGACATTCTCTGCTTCGACGAGCCGACCTCGGCCCTCGACCCGGAGCTGACCGGCGAGGTGCTGCGCGTCCTGCGCGACCTTGCCGACCGCAAGACCACCATGATCATCGTCACCCACGAGATGCACTTTGCCCGTGACGTGGCCGACCGCATCATGTTCATGGATGGCGGCGTGGTGGTGGAGGAAGGCCCCGCCAAGCAGCTCATTGAGCACCCGCAGGAGGAGCGCACGAAGCAGTTCCTTGCGCATTACTCGGAATAAGCAAAATCACCAATTCTTGCGGCAAAAATTTGGAAATGTTGATGCAATGCAAATCTTGTAAATCCCGCGGCTGTCCACTATAATATCATTCATGAATGTATACGACGTCCTGCCCCCTTTCCGGCAGGGCGTTTTTTCACGGCAAAAATCACGACATCAAGCCGGTTCCCAGTGTGGCAGGAGGATTTTATACTATGACAAAGGATATGACCCAAGGCAGTCCGCTCAAGCTGATCCTTGCGTTTGCGGTGCCGCTGATGCTGGGCAGCCTGTTCCAGCAGTTCTACAATCTGGCCGATACCATCATCGTGGGCCGCTTTGTGGGCGTGGAAGCGCTGGCCGCTGTGGGCAGCGTGGGCGGTTTGAACTATCTGGTGCTGGGCTTTGTGAACGGCATCGCCTGCGGCTTTTCCATCCCCATCTCGTGGACTTTCGGCGCAAAGGACTACAAGGAGATGCGCCGCTACACCGCCAATACCGTGTGGCTGTCCATCTTCTTTGCGGTGGTGCTGACCATTGTCACTGTGGCGCTGACCCGCTCGGTGCTGGTGTGGACGAACACCCCGGAAAACATCATCGACCTTGCGGATATCTATATCCGCACCATTTTTGCAGGCATCCCCTTCACTCTGCTTTATAATGTGACCAGCGCGCTGATGCGTGCGCTGGGCGACAGCAAGCGCCCGCTGTATTTCCTGCTGGTGGCAAGCTTTTTGAACATCGGGCTGGATCTGGTGTGCATCATCATGTTCCATATGGGGGCATTCGGTGCGGCATTTGCCACTGTGGTCAGTCAGGCTGTGGCGGGTCTGGGCAGTCTTTTGTACATCCTGCGCCACTACCCGGAGCTGCGCTGGAGCAGGGAAGAGGGCTGTTTCAGCCTGACCCACTGCGCAAAGCTGTGCAGCATGGGCATTCCCATGGGCCTGCAGTGCAGCATTACGGCCATTGGCAGCGTGGTGCTGCAGGGTGCGGTGAACGGTCTGGGCAGCGACATCGTGGCCGCGCAGACCGCCGGCGGCAAGGCGGCGCAGTTCCTGTGCGTGCCGCTGGAGAGTATCGGCACAGCGATGACCACCTATGCCAGCCAGAATATGGGCGCAAAGGACCTGGACCGTGTGGACCGGGGTGTGTACACCGCCCTCGGCATCGGCTGCGTATACAGCATTGCGTCCTTCCTCATCCTGCGCGTGACGGATAAGCTGCTCATCGGCCTGTTCCTGGATGCCAGCGAGACCGCCATCATGGCCAACGCCCAGAGCTTCATCTTCTGGAACAGCGTATTCTACATCCCGCTGGCGGTGCTCATTATCTACCGCTACACCATTCAGGGTCTGGGCTTCTCCGGCCTTGCCATGTTTGCCGGTGTGGCCGAGATGATCGCCCGCGCCATGGTGGGCTTCTGGTTCGTGCCGCTGTGGGGCTACTTTGCCGCCTGCATCGCAAGCCCGGTGGCATGGTTCTTTGCCTGCTTCTTCCTCATTCCGGCCTACTTTGTGGTGCGCAAACGTCTGCAGAAGGAAAAGGACGTCGAGAAGGAACACGATGCCCGCACCGCAAACGCTTAAAGAATGTTCGCAAGCTCTCCTGCAAAGGGGAGCTTTTTTTGCTGTTCGGGCTGTAGAGTAGGCCGCGTGCTGGAGCTTTCTCCGCGAACAGCGACGGGTTGCGGCACCCAGCAGCCGCGTCGCATTCGCTTGCGTCTCGCTGGCCGCGGCCCCAACGGCAACTCCCTGTTTCCGCCATTGGCGGCGGTCGTTGCAGTTGCAGAACCCACGGTTCCGCCCCTGTGCTTACGCACGGGGCCCCACTTCCCGGACTATTCGCTGGAGAAACTCCCAGCCCACAGCCCTTGGTTTCAGGGAACTTTATCAGGTGCTACTGTAGGAGCGTTATCTGAGAAAGTGACTGATTTTTGACGAATAAACGTGCAAAAAGTCACTTTGTCAAGCTGATAAACTGACGACGGCGTGGCAAACAGAGTCACTTTGTCAGCAGGGGTCACTTTGTCAAATTGACAAACAGACGATTATAAACATAGATGCGTTATAATTTTGCCACTTTGTCACATATTTCTCCCCGGTAGGGCTGCACTGCAGTCTGCCCGGATGATTTACAAATCCCGCCAAAAGCGTTATACTACTTATAATTGTGTAATTTGGCAGGAGGTGAGCGCATGGCAGAGCAGCAGCTGGAACAGATCGAGGGCACCGTGGAGGACATCATCTACGAGAACACCGACAACGGCTATATGGTGTTCGAGGTGTCCGGCGGCGGTGTGGTCACAGTGGTGTGCGGCATTGTGGGTGAACTGCACGCGGGCGAAAGCGTGGTCTGCCGCGGCCGCTACGAGAACCACGCCACCTATGGCCGCCAGTTCCACGCACAGGAGTGCGAGACCGACATGCCCAAGGATCTGGAAGCGGTGTACGCCTTCCTTGCCAGCCGGTCACTGCCGTACATCGGGGCCAAGACGGCGGATAAGATCATCGACCTGTTCGGTGCCGAGGCGCTTGAGGTGATCGCCAACGACCCGGCCCGGCTCACGCAGGTGCCCGGCATCTCGGCGGACAAGGCCGACCGCATCCAGCAGGAGTTTAAGCGGATGTTTGGGATGCGGGAGCTGATCGCCTATCTGGCGCAGTTCGAGATCAGCCCGCGCCGCGCGATGGAGGTGTTCCGCACCTTCGGCCCCGGGGCCATGCAGGCCATTGCGGCAAATCCCTATCTGCTCTGCGGCGAACCGCTGCAGCTGGATTTCCGCCACGCGGACAGCATTGCCCAGTATTACCACATGGAAGGCGACTGCGCCCAGCGGCTGGAAGCGGCCCTGCTGCGCACCCTGCGCCACAACGCGGGCAACGGCCACACCTGCCTGCCGCGCACCCAGCTGCTGGAAACGGCATCCAATTTTATCCATCAGCCGCCGGAAAAGCTGGCTGCTGCGCTGGACGAGTGCATCCGCACCGAAGAACTGCGGGTGAAGCTGTTTGACGGCACACCGTATATTTATCTGCCTGACCTGCTGGAAGCCGAGGAGGACATTGCCGCCCGGCTTGCCATGCTGACAAAACGGGGCAAGAATACCGCCCACGGGCTGGATAAAAACATTCAAATTCTGGAACTGACGCAGGGCTTTGCCTATGCGCCCCTGCAGAAGGAAGCCATCCGCAAAGCCATGACCGAGAACTGCCTTGTGCTCACCGGCGGCCCCGGCACCGGCAAGACCACCACCGTCAACGCCATTCTGCAGCTGCTGGAAGATCAGGCGGAACGGGTGGCCCTGTGTGCGCCCACCGGCCGCGCGGCTAAACGGCTGAGTGAGCTGACCGGCCGCAAGGCCAGCACCATCCACCGTCTTTTGGAGGTGGACTACACCGGCGGCGTGGTCAGCTTTATCCACAACGACAAGAACCTGCTCAAGTGCGATGTGGTCATTCTGGACGAAATGAGCATGGTGGATGTGAAGCTGTTTCAGGCCCTGATCGCAGCGCTGCGCTACAGCTGCCGCATTATCATGGTAGGTGATGCCGACCAGCTGCCCAGCGTCGGCCCCGGCAATATTCTGGGCGAGATCATCCGCTCCGGGCTGGTGCCCACCGTGTGCCTGAACGAGATCTTCCGGCAGGCAAAGCGCAGCCTGATCGTGGAGAACGCCCACCACATCATCTCAGGTGAACCGCTGCAGAAGGGCGGTAAGACCGACGACTTCTTCTTTTTGGAATCGGACGGCGATGCGGCCCAGCGGTTGGTGTGTGATCTTGTCACCACCCGCCTGCCGCGCAGCTACGGCTTCGATCCGATCCGGGACATTCAGGTGCTGTGCCCCACCAAGCTTGGCCCTACCGGCACACAGGCACTGAATGTGGAACTGCAGAACCTGCTGAACCCGGAACAGACGGGCAAGCCCCAGCTGCAAAGCGCCGCCCGGGTGTTCCGCGTGGGCGATAAGGTGATGCAGGTGCGCAATAATTACGAGATCATCTGGAACCGCATTGGCGGGGAGCAGGGCGTGGGTGCCTACAATGGCGACATCGGCATTGTGGAGAGCATCAACACGCGGGATCGCTCCATGGTGGTGCGCATGGATGACAAGCGGCTGGTCTACCCGGCAGAGAACCTGGGCGAGCTGGAGATCGCCTATGCCATTACGGTACACAAAAGTCAGGGCAGCGAGTTCCCGGCGGTGATCTTGCCGGTGGCGCAGGTGCCGCCGAGGCTGTGCTACCGCAACCTGTTCTACACCGGTGTTACCCGTGCACGGAAGCTGTGCATCGTGGCGGGCCGCAGGGACGTTGTGAACCGCATGATGGGCAACATCCGCCAGAACCTGCGCTACAGCGGCCTTGCCTATCTTTTGCAGGCAGAGCTGCCGCCGGAACAGACGGAAGCAGAATAGGGCAGGCCAGCAGATAGCTTTCTCCGCGAACAGCCCGGAACCCACGGTTCCGCCCCAATACTTCGTATCGGGGCCCCACTTCCCGGTCATTCGCTGGAGAAACTATCTGCCGTCCTGATGGCATCGGCACCGTTCGCTCCGGCAAGATGCGCGAAGCCATGTCTAAAGTGTAGGCTGCGACTAAAATCGACAGAAAAGCCCGACGGGAAGTGCGAGGACTTCTCACGCTGGTGGTCTGGCGAGCGCAGGCGGGACGGAGTGAACGGTGACAATACTGCATTGCGTCAAAACCGGTATACATTTTTACGGCAACTATGCTATACTGTAGACTGGTATGATTTCCGGCCTGCATCAACAGGCCGTTGTTTCGATAGAGAAACCAGAGAAAGGAAAAAGAAAACTTATGGCACAGAACGATATCGGTATCGATCTTGGTACCACTACCATTATCATTGCGCAGGAGGGCAAGGGCGTTGTGCTCAACCAGCCCAGCGTTGTGGCAATGGATACCCGCAAGAAGACCGTGCTGGAAGCAGGCGATAAGGCCCTTGCTATGGTGGGCCGCACCCCGAACTATATTTCTGCCATCTTCCCGCTGAAGGACGGTGTGATCAGCGACCACACCATGACCCGTGAGCTGATCTGCCGTTTTGTCAAGCAGGTGTACAGCTCCCACATGGTCAAGCCCCGCGTGGCCGTCTGTGTGCCCGCCGCCATTACCGGCATTGAAAGCGATGCCGTGGTGGAGGCTGTGGTGGCCGCTGGTGCCCGTCAGGTGTACCTGATCGACGAACCCATTGCCGCTGCCCTTGGCTCCGGCATCGACATCACCCAGCCGGAGGGCCGCATGATCATTGATATCGGCGGCGGCACCACCGATATTGCAGTGCTTTCTCTGGGCGGCAAGGTCAAGGCCACCAGCGTGCGCGTGGCCGGCAACCACTACGACGAAGAGATCCTCAAGTTCGTGCGCAACAAGTACAGCGTTGCCATTGGCCAGCGCACCGCCGAAGAGCTGAAAAAGAACGTGGCCTGCTGCCCCCAGAAGACTGATTTCCACGAGACCATGGAGATCAAGGGCCGCAGCCTGCTCACCGGCCTGCCGGTGCGTGTGAATGTTTCCACTGACGACCTGTACGACCCGGTCATGATGCTCAGCGAGCAGATCGGCGCCGCGGCCCATCAGGTGCTGGAAAAGACCCCTCCGGAACTGGCAGGCGATATCTTCCGCAATGGTGTCATGCTGACCGGCGGCGGTGCACAGCTGCACGGCCTTACCGAATACCTGAGCGAAGAGCTGAAGGTGGAGGTGACGGTTTCGCCCGATCCCGTCAACTGTGTGGCACTGGGCACTGCCATGAGCCTTGGCCTGAACGACAAGCTGGAAACCGGCTTTTTGGATGCAACGCCCCGCATTGGCCGCAGATAATCAAAGCTGCACCATTTATCCATGAATCTGAACAAAAGCGCCAAAAAGAAAAAATATCTATTTTTGTTGAAATAAATTGGAAAATAAGGTATAATGTACCCAAATTGATTTTCTGCTGACGATCTTGTATCGGACGCAGTATACAAGAAACAGGAGGAAAACCATGGATTTAGGTTTTGACGTGGTCGTTACCATTACCGGCATCGTACTGGTGTTCTTGATCCTTATCCTGCTGATGGCGATTATCACGCTGGAAGGCAAGATCTTCGATTCGATGAACGCAAAGAAGAAGGCTGCCAAGGAAGCCGCCAAGGCTCCCGCTGCACAGCCCGCTGCACCCGTGCAGCAGGCCGCAGCTGCTCCCGCTCCTCAGGTGGAAGAGGGCATTCCCGGTGATGTGATCGCCGCCATTATGGCAGCAATCCATGCAATGGGCAACGGCAAGTACACCCTCAAGGCTGTGCGCCGCAGCAAGAACGGCTGGGGCAATGCGGGTGTAAACGACACCACCGCACCGTTTTAACAGAGGAGGAAGAGCATGACACAGTTTATTGATACTCTGGTCGGTATTTTCCAAAGCTCCGGCTTTGCGAAGTTTGGCGAGCCGGGCGGCTACCTGTACGCAGTTATGATCTGCGTGGGCTGCTTTTTGCTGTACCTGGCCATCGTCAAAGAGTTTGAGCCGCTGATCCTGCTGCCCATGGCATTCGGCATGATCCTGGCAAACCTGCCCGGCAGCGGCGTTATCCACATGCAATATTTCGTCGGTGACGGTCTGGAACACCCCATGTGGGTGGAGATCCTGAACAACGGTGGTCTGGCCGATATGCTCTACATGGGCGTTAAGCTGGGCATCTACCCGCCGCTGATCTTCCTGGGCATCGGCACCATGACCGACTTTGCACCCCTGATCTCCAACCCCAAGAGCCTGCTGCTGGGCGCTGCCGCTCAGTTCGGCATCTTCGGTACTTACATGGGCGCTCGTCTGCTGACCGCTACCGGTCTGGTGGACTTCACCCAGAAACAGTCCGCTGCTATCGCCATCATCGGCGGTGCAGACGGTCCTACCGCTATCTTTGTTACCTCCCGTCTGGCTCCTGAGCTGCTTGGCTCCATCGCTGTGGCGGCCTACAGTTACATGGCGCTGGTGCCTGTTATCCAGCCGCCCATCATGAAGGCACTGACCACCAAGAAGGAACGTACCGTCGTGATGAAGCAGCTGCGCACCGTCTCCAAGACCGAGAGGGTCATCTTCCCCATCATGGTCACCATCATCGTTTCCCTGATCGTTCCGGATGCCGCCGTTCTGGTGGGTATGCTGATGCTGGGCAACCTGATGAAGGAGTGCGGCGTGGTGGATCGCATCCAGAAGACTGCCGGCAATGAGCTGATGAACATCATCACCATCTTCCTGGCACTGTCCGTTGGCTGCACCACCTCTGCAAACACCTTCCTGAACACCCGCACCCTGTTCATCATCGTGCTGGGCCTGATCGCATTCTCCTTCGGCACTGCCGCAGGTGTGCTGTTCGGCAAGCTGATGTATGTGCTGACCGGCGGTCAGGTGAACCCGCTGATCGGTTCCGCAGGTGTTTCCGCTGTGCCTATGGCCGCTCGCGTTTCCCAGAAGGTTGGCCAGAGCGAGAATCCCTCCAACTTCCTGCTGATGCACGCAATGGGCCCCAACGTGGCCGGTGTTATCGGCTCTGCCGTTGCTGCTGGTATCCTGATCAACATTTTCAGCTAAGCGCTTTCTGAAAAGCATTTTTTCCGCCCGTCGGTTCGCAAGAGCTGCCGGGCGGTTTTTGTTTTACGATTTGAAATGCCCGCCGCGTTTGCTTTGGGCATAAAATAAGGAAATTATATTATTTATTTCGTGTTTGTCGCAGCCTGCGGGCTGCTCCAAACACATTTTCACAAAAAGGCCGTAACGAAAAACGGCTGCTGTTTTATCAGATGCAATTTTTCTCTACGACCTCTTTCGTGAAAAAGTAACTCCGAAAAGCCCGCAGGCTTTTCGGAGTTATAAATTATAAAAATATTTTTTCCGCTGAAAATAGCCAGAGCGAACGCGGCGGCTATTCTCAATCGTTTTGAAATGTGGTATACTGTATTTTGATAGTATAAACATAAAAGGAACAGGGGAAACCATGGCAACAGATCTCACACAGGAATTCTGCGCTCTGCGCGATACCTATATCGAAAAACAGTTTGGCCGCCTGAACGATATGCAGCGGCAGGCAGTGTTCACCACCGATGGCCCGTTGCTCATCCTTGCTGGTGCAGGCAGCGGCAAGACCACCGTGCTGGTAAACCGCATTGCAAACCTCATCCGGTTCGGCTCGGCCCACGGCTCCAAACAGACACCGCGCCCGGCCACGGAGGACGATATCAAGGCTCTGCGCAACGCCATCATGACCGGCACTGCCGCCCCCAGCTGGCTGGACGGGATGCTGCGCCAGAACGCTGTGCGCAGCTGGAACGTGATGGCCATCACCTTTACCAACAAGGCGGCAGGGGAGCTGAAAGAACGTCTGCGCCGGATGCTGGGCGGCGAGGAGGGCGATGAAGTGTTCGCTTCCACCTTCCACTCGGCCTGTGTGCGCATCCTGCGCCGCTGGGCGGAGGAGATCGGCTATCCGCGCAGCTTTACTATCTACGATACCGATGATTCCCAGCGCGTGATGAAGGCTGTCTACAAAGACCTGAATGTGGACGATAAGTTCCTGCCCATCAAGGCTGCGATCAACCAGATGAGCCGATGGAAGGATCAGCTTGTCAGCCCGGAACAGGCTCTTGCCAGCCCCGCAAAAGATACCAAAGGCGCGCTGACGGCCCGCATCTACGCGGCCTACGAAAAGCGCCTGAAGGAAGCCGGAGCATTCGACTTTGACGACCTGATCTACCAGACCGTGCAGCTGCTGGCGGAGCACGAGGATGTGCGGGAGTTCTACCAGAACAAGTACCGCTACCTGCTGGTGGACGAGTATCAGGACACCAGTGTGGCGCAGTTCCGTCTGGTGAGCCTTCTCACCGGCCCGGAAAAGAACATCTGCGTGGTGGGCGATGATGACCAGAGCATCTACCGCTTCCGCGGCGCTACCATTGAGAACATCCTTAATTTCGAGCGCATTTACCCGGGCACCAAGACCATCCGTCTGGAACAAAATTACCGCTCTACGTCCAATATCCTGAACGCTGCGAACTGTGTCATTCAGCACAACACCGAGCGCAAGGGCAAGACCCTGTGGACCAGCAATGGCGAGGGCGACAAGGTGCAGGTGTATACCGCCGAGAACGAGCAGGACGAGGCCAGCCACATCGCGGATGTGATCGGCCAGCACCTGAAAGAGGGCGGACATCTGGCCGACCACGCCATCCTCTACCGCATGAACGCCCAATCGGCCCCCATCGAAAGCTACTTTACCCGTGCAGGCATCCCCCACAAGATCGTGGGCGGCCAGCGCTTCAACGACCGCAAAGAGGTCAAGGATATCCATTCCTACATGTCCATCGTGGCGAACCCCCGCGATGATGTGCGCCTGCGCCGCATCATCAACGAGCCTGCCCGCAAGATCGGTGCCACCACCGTGGAGGTCATTGCCGATCTGGCCGCGCAGGAGGGCGTGAGCATGATGGACATCATCGGCCATGCCGACCAATATGCAAAGCTCAGCCGCGCCGTAATGCCGCTGCTCAAGTTCTGGCAGATCTATCAGCGCCTGCAGGATTCTTTGGAGACCCGCACGCTGGACGAGTTTGCAGCCGATGTGATCGAGCTGACCGGCTATAAGGCCATGCTGGAAGCCGATGCAGCCAAGGGCCACGAGGATGCGGCTGACCGCCTGCAGAACCTTGGTCAGCTGGTGAACAACGTCAAGAACTACTGCGACCAGCACGGTGAGGAAGCCACGCTGGAAGGCTATCTGGAAGATATCGCCCTCATCAGCGATATCGACAGCTATAACGAGAGTGCCGATCAGGTGGTGCTCATGACCATCCACTCCGCCAAGGGTCTGGAATTTCCGTATGTGTTCCTGATTGGCATGGAGGAGGGCGTATTCCCCAGCGAGATGAGCAAGTATTCCGAGGCCGATCTGGAAGAGGAGCGCCGCCTTGCCTACGTGGGCATCACCCGCGCCAAGAAGGAGCTGTACATCTCCAACAGCGTTTCCCGGATGCTGTATGGCCGCACCCAGCGCAACGAACCGAGCCGCTTTTTGCGGGAGATCGAGCCGGAGTATATCGAGGAGACCCGTAGCCCGGTACTGGAACAGCGCTCCCGCTTTGGCGGCTGGGGCGACAGCTATCGTGATACGGTGCCCGGTGGTGCGTCCGGTTACTCCGGGCCGTCCGGATGGGGCCGCAGCGCCAGTGGGTACGGTACGGGCGGCTACGGAAGCAGCTATAGCAATCGCAGCGGCTACCTGAACCGCGAATACAACGCGGGCGAGGGCCGCGGCTTTGGCTCGGCCTATGCAAACCGGGGCCAGAGCCAGAGCGGATACGGTTCCGGCTATGGCCGCAGCGGCGCAGGTACTGGATATGGCTCTGGTTACAGTTCTGCATATTCTGACGGAACAACGCAGAAAAAATCTGCAAAGCAAATCTCCTTTACAGGCACCCCGGCAGCAAAAACCGCTGCAAAAGGCGCAAAACACTATGAGCCGGGCGATCTTGTGGAGCACAAGGTGTTCGGACGCGGTCAGGTAGTGGCTGTGAAGCCTGCCGCCGGAGATCAGATCGTGGAGATCAACTTTGAAAAGGTGGGCATCAAAAAGACCATGGCCAATTTTGCGCCCCTGACCAAAATCACTGCGGAGGAATAACACACTTATGATGACTGTTCGTTTGATTGCACATACCCCGGAACCGGAAAAGGTGGTGGCTGCAGCGGCAAAGCTCTGCTATTCCGATGCGCACATCACCGACCTGCTGGACGGCCTGACCGAGGAAAAGACCGCGAAGTTCCTGACCATGCTCAGCGATCTGGGCCATGCCAGCCCCATTGAACATGCCAGCTTCACCTTTGGCATCGAGGGGGTCAGCCGCACTTTGCTGGCGCAGATCACCCGCCACCGTATTGCATCCTTCAGTGTGCAGAGCCAGCGCTATGTGCGGCTGGACGATTTTCCGCTATGTGGTACCGCCCGAGATCGAAGCCATCCCGGAAGCAAAGGAAGCTTTCCTTGCCAGCATGGAAGAGGACGCAAAGCGCTACCTCGACCTTGCCCACAAACTGGAAGAAGGCCACACCGCCCGCCTGATGGCTGAGGGAATGCCGGAAAAGCAGGCCCGCGCCAAGGCCAGCAAGCAGGCCAACGAGGATGCCCGCTTTGTACTGCCAAACGCCTGCGAGACCAAGATGGTGGTCACCATGAATGCCCGCAGCCTGCAGAACTTTTTCCACCTGCGCTGCTGCAGCCGCGCCCAGTGGGAGATCCGGGAGCTGGCCGAAAAAATGTTTGAGCTGGTGTACCCGGTGGCACCGCATATCTTTGCAAAGTCCGGCCCGGCCTGTGTATCCGGCCCCTGCCCGGAAGGCAGGATGTGCTGCGGCAAAACCGCCGAGGTGCGTGCAAAATATGCATCCATCAAGGAGGCTGCAGGCGTATGAGCAAGGGAAAACTGATCGTACTGGAAGGGCTGGACGGCAGCGGCAAGGCCACGCAGGCAAAGCTGCTGGCAGCACATTTAAAGGAACAGGGCTTTTCTGTGCGGGAGATCACCTTCCCGAATTATGAGAGCGACTCCAGCGCCCTTGTAAAAATGTATCTGGCAGGGCAGTTCGGCCAGCACCCGGACGATGTAAACGCCTATGCAGCCTCCAGCTTTTATGCGGTGGACCGCTATGCCAGCTACAAAAAGGACTGGGGCAGTTTTTACGAGAATGGCGGCATCGTCATTGCCGACCGCTACACCACCTCCAACGCGGTGCACCAGTGCTCCAAGCTTCCGCCGGAGCAGTGGGAGAGTTTTCTCGGCTGGCTGTTTGATTTTGAGTTCCATCTGCTGGGCCTGCCTGCGCCGGATGAGGTGATCTACTTACAGGTAGACCCCGCCGTGAGCCAGAGGCTTATGACCCAGCGTTACCACGGCGACGAGAGCAGGAAGGATGTGCACGAGAAGGATACCGAGTATCTTGCCCGCAGCCGCTGCGCCGCCGAGTATTGTGCCGCGCACCTTGGCTGGGCCGTTGTACATTGCACCAGCGGGGACAACATGCGCAGCATCGAAGACATTCAGGCTGAAGTGCAGGAGATCGTGTTGAAGCAGCTGACATAATTTTCGATAAGAGGGGGCATCCTGACAGATGTATCGTTTGATGCAGCCGGAAGATAAACCGGCAGTGCTGGCTTTATGGCAGAGCCAGCGCAATGAATCAGAAGAATTTGCCAAAAAGGCCATTGAGCAGTTTGCAGGCGAGCAGAATGTCTATGTGGCCGAGGAAAACGACGAGATCGCAGCTGTAGCGCTGGCAGTTCCTGTCACGCTGCAGGGCCGCAGCGGCACCTATCTGTACGGTCTGTGCGGCGAGGGCAGCCTGATCCTGGCGGGCCTTGTGGACTATCTGTGTGCCCAGCAGAAGCTGCGCGGCGCGGGCTTTACGGTGGCGGTGCCCACCAGCCCGGAGCAGGCTGCACTGCTGCAGGATAAGGGCTTTGCATGGGCCTTCGCCCTGCGCTGTCTTCCCCGCGAGGTGGAGCGCAACCTGTGGAGTCAGGCGGAGTTTGATTCCGTCACCGCCAAAAAGCTGTGTGAGCTGCGGGAGCGCTTCTGGCCCGATACCGTGCAGCTGACCCCGGAGCGCATGGCCGTGGTGCTGGGAGATCTGTACTCCTCCGGTGCCACCATCGTTTCCAGCGCCCACGGCTATGGTATTTATTTCCGCAAGGAGGATACACTTTACTTTGTGGAGCTGCAGGCCGACAATGACCGCGCCGCCGAAGTACTGATGGAAGCCGCCCGCGAAAAGGAAGTCATCGTGGAAAAGGCGGTCATTACCGTGGGCGCATCCCAGCCGCTGTTCCTCGGCGAGGGCACCCGGCAGGACTACGGCATGATCCGCTTTGATGCCGAACCCTTTGATGTAGCCGAAAGCTACATGCGCCTGATGCTGGAAAACTAAGATAAAAGGAAGGTGCTTATGGCACACGAAAAAAACACCCGCAAAAAAAGGCGGTGTAGGGAAGATCCTGCTGGTGCTGGTGGTACTGCTGGCGCTGGCCGTTGGCGGGGCGCTGCTGTTTGCGCACAACGAGATCAGCGGCAATGGCAGACCCGGCACGGAGGTAACGGTGAGCATCCCGCAGGGCAGCGGCGTTTCCGTCATTGCGCAAAAGCTCAAGGATGCGGGTGTGATCCGCTCGGCCTATCTGTTCCGCTGGTATGTGGGGCAAAAGGGTGCGGCATCAAAGCTGCAGTATGGCGATTTTACCCTGCAGAAGAGCGCCTGTTCTTACGATGCCATTATTGCGGTCCTGTCCACTTACGCCAAGGCCGAAACGGTGCGCGTGACCATCCCAGAGGGCACCACGGCCATTGCCATTGCCCAGAAGATGGAAGCCGCCGGGCTGTGCAGCGCCGAGGATTTCCTGAAGGAAGCCAACGAGGGCGATTTCAGCGAATACACCTTCTGGCAGTACGTGCCGGACGATGCCGACGCGCCGGACCGCTTTATGAAGTGCGAGGGCTATCTCTTCCCGGAAACCTACGAATTTTTAAAGGACGACACCGTGCACAACTATGTAGCCACCTTCTATGCCCAGTTCGATGCACAGATCACCGATGAGATGTACGCAGAACTTAAAAAGCAGGATATGACCCTGCCCCAGCTGATCACACTGGCATCCTTTGTGCAGGAGGAAGCGGGCAACAGTCAGGACTCGAACGTGGCACAGGTATTCCGCAACCGTCTGGCTGCGGATTCACCCTACCCGCGCCTGCAGAGCAACACCTCCAGCTATATCCAGAGCGACAGTGACAACAATTACCTCTGGAACTGGGTGGCACCCTACTATGGCGGCTGGGATAATATCCCGGAAAATATCGTGGCTGCGTATGATACCTACAGCTGCAAGGGTCTGCCTGCCGGGCCGATCTCGAACCCCGGCATTGCGGCCATCAAGGCAGCGCTGGCCCCCCAGCCCAATGAGGAGGCCAAGGATGCCTATTTCTTTGTGACCGACCTCAAGGGCAGCTATTATTATGCCCGCACCCTGAGCGAACACAGCGCAAACTGCCAGAAGGCAGCACAAGTGAACAAAACTGTGAATACGGAAAAATGAGAGGAATTTGAACTATGCTGCAAATCCCGGAACTGCTGGCCCCGGCAGGCGATCTGGAACGCCTGCGCTATGCCATCAACTACGGTGCCGATGCCGTTTACTGCGGCCTGCCTGAATTTGGAATGCGGTCTGCTCCGGCCAACTTTACGCCGGAACAGCTGGCCGAGGGTGTCATCTACGCTCACGCCCGCGGCCGCAAGGTCTACCTGACCATGAACACCCTGCCCACCAACGAGGAAGCCGACCGCCTGCCCGAGGCCATCAAGGAAGCAGCCAAGGCCGGTGTGGATGCCTTTATCGTGGCAGACCTTGGCGTGCTGGATGCCTGCAAGACCTTTGCACCGGACATCGATGTGCACATGTCCACCCAGACAGGCATCACCAACTGGGCTGCGGCCCGCGCCGCCTACAACATGGGCGCAAAGCGCGTGGTGCTGGCCCGTGAGATGACCCTGCAGGATATTGCGGTCCTGCGCGATAAAACACCGCCGGAGCTGGAGATCGAAGCCTTTGTGCACGGTGCTATGTGCATGAGCGTTTCGGGCCGATGCCTGCTTTCCAACTACATGGCAGGCCGCGACGCGAACCGCGGCCAGTGTGCCCAGCCCTGCCGCTGGAAATACTATCTCAGCGAGGAGACCCGTCCGGGCCAGCTGTACGAGATCGGCGAGAACGAGAACGGCAGCTACATCCTCAACGCCAATGATATGTGCACCGCGCCTTTCCTTGACCTGATCTGCAAGGCCGGTGTGGACAGCCTGAAGATGGAGGGCCGTGCCAAGACCTTCTACTATGTGGCAAGCGTTACCGCCGCCTACCGCAGGGCGCTGGACGCTTATCTGGCCGACCCGCTCAACGACAACTTTGAGCTGCCTGCTGAAGTGTACGAGGAGCTTACCCGTACCAGCCACCGCCACTACTCGCCGGGCTTCTACTTTGGCCGCGAGCAGGCCAGACAGGCTAACCGACAGCGCTACTTATATCCGCGAGTGGGAGTTTGTGGGCACGGTGGACGGCTGGGAGAACGGCGTTGCCTCCTGCCAGCAGCGCGGCAAGTGGAGCCTGGGCGACACTCTGGAAGCCCTCTGCCCGGATGGCCGCAGCATTCCGCTGAACCCTGAGTGGATCGAAAACGAAGCCGGTGAACGGGTGGAGAGCACCCCGCATGCCATGGAAAAATACACCATTCCCACGCCGGAGCTGCCGCCCATGAGCCTGCTGCGGCGCAAAACGGTATAAGGAGACCACAATGGAAGCAACACGCCTGTGTCCATACTGCCTGCAGCCGCTGCCCGGAGCAGCACAAAGCTGCCCGCACTGCGGCAAAAGCTTTGCCGGGCGCAACCCCGGCGGCACCCTGCCGGTGGGCACCGTGCTGGCCGGGCGCTACACCGTAGGGGAAATGCTGAGCATCGACGGCGAGGGCATCCTCTACCGCGGCGCAGAGAATCTGGGCCGTTTCCGGGTGACCATCAAGGAATATCTGCCCATTACCCTCACGGCGGAGCGCACGGCAGAAAGCACCCTGCGGCCCAAGACCGGCAGTGAGGTGCTGTTCAAGACCACCCGGATGGACTTTGCCGATCTCTACCGCTCCATCCAGCGCATCACTCCGGCCAATGGTCTGGAAGCCGTGTTGGATGTGGTGGAAGCCAATAACAGCGTTTACGCCATTCTGGAAAATCTGGGCGGCACCCCGCTGGATCAGTGGCTGGAAAACCACCCCGGCACCATCCGCCCGGACGATGCCTGCACCATGCTGCAGCCGGTGTTTGAAGGCGTAGCCGCCATGCACAAGATCGGTCTGGTGCACCGCGGTATCCGCCCGGAGAACATCCGTGTGATGGAAAACCGACCGCTGCCGTCTGGCGGGCTATGCCACGGTGGGCCTGCGCACGGCGGGCAGCGGCCTGCACGAACAGCTGTACGAAGGCTATTCCGCCCCGGAGCAGTATTCCACCGCATCGACGTCGAGGGCCGCTATACCGATGAATACAGCCTTGCGGCCGTGTTCTACCGCATGGTGTGCGGGCAGGCCCCGGTGCCTGCAGCGCAGCGCATAGTGGCAGACTCCAACCCACGCGCAAAATCGGTGAACGGCAGCCTGCCGCTGTACGTCTCGCAGGTGCTGCAGCTGGGCCTGCGCCTGCGGCCCATGGAGCGCATCCAGACCGTGCCGCAGCTGTATCAGGCCCTTTCTTCCAAGGAATACACCGCCGAGCTGACCCGCACCATGAAGCCGGAGACTCCGGTGCGCACAGCCCCGCAGGAGCCGGAACGCAAGGAGCATCTGCTCAGCTTAAAAGCGCTGCTGGCGGGCATCGTGATCCTGCTGTCCATCCTCATTCTGCTCACGCTGTGGAGCGTGCTGAGCCAGCACATCCACCGGCCTGCCGCGTCGGCTGCGGAGTCGGAACCGGCCAGCAGCGAGGTGATGGTGCCGCAGAACCTTGTGCCGAACTTTATTGGCATGGACTACACGCAGGTGCAGAACAACCGGGAATATACCAGTATGTATCTGTTCTACGTCACCGAGGAATACAGCGATACCGCCCCGGCGGGCCAGATCATCCAGCAGGAGCCGAGCGCGGACACTGTGCTCAAGGCAGGGGAGACCATACGGCTGGTGGTGAGCAAAGGCCCGCAGATGGCCGAGATGCCCAATATCATCGGCTTTACGCAGGATGGCGCGGTAAAGGAACTGGAAGCCCGGGGCCTTGTGGCCAGCTGCTTTATGGTGGTGAACGATGGCTCCTATGCATCCGGCTGCGTGGTGCGTACCAGCGAGGAGCCGGGCACCAAGGTGGAAGTGGGCACGGTGATCACCGTGTATATTGCGGCAGACCCCAGTGTGCAGATCACGGTAACACCGGAGGAACCCGCCGCTACCGAACCCACCACGACAGAGCCGGCCCCTCCGGAAACAACAGATCCTACCCCCACGGAACCGGAATACAATACAGACTAAAAAACAAAAGCAGAAGCGGGAGCCTTGCAAAGGCCCCCGCTTCTGCTTGTTTAGGATAGGAAAGAGAATGGCTTAGTTAGAGATTGGTGTAACCCATCAGGTAGCGGTCTACCTCGGCGGCGCAGTCGCGGCCTTCGCGCAGGCCCCACACCACAAGGCTCTGGCCGCGGCGCATATCGCCGCAAACGAACACCTTTTCCACGTTGGTCTTGAAGCTGTGGTCTGCCACGTTGCCGCGGGCGGTCAGCTCCACACCAAATGCATCGGCCACGTAGCTTTCGCAGCCGGTAAAGCCTGCGGCGATGAACGCCAGCTGGCAGTTGTAGGTAAATTCTTCACCGGTGGGCACCATGCTGGTACGGCCGGTCTCGGGGTTCCGCTCCGGCTTCAGGTAGGAGATGATAGCACCGGTCAGATTGCCTGCATCATCCTTCAAAAATTCCTTCACGGTGGTCTGGTACACGCGCGGGTCCTTGCCAAACTTTGCAAGACACTCAGTCTGACCGTAGTCCACCTTCAGCACACGGGGCCACTCCGGCCACGGGTTGGAGACTGCACGCTCCTTGGGCGGCTGCGGCATCATTTCCAGTGCCACCAGATCGGCGCAGCCCTGCCGCAGGGCCGTGCCCTGACAGTCGTTGCCGGTATCACCGCCGCCGATCACCAGAACATTCTTGCCCTTGGCATCGATGGCCTTGCCGTCCACGAACTGGCTGTCCAGCAGACTTCTGGTCACGCTGGTCAGGTAGTCCACGGCAAAGTGCACGCCGTTTGCATCGCGGCCGGGCACATTCAGGTCGCGGGCCTTCTTGGCACCGCAGCACAGCACCACGGCATCGTAGCCGTTCAGCAGCTCTTCGGCGGCAACAGCCCCGCCCACATCCATGTTGGTGCGGAACTCCACGCCCTCAGCCTGCATGATCTTGATGCGGCGCTCGATGACGGATTTGTCCAGCTTCATGTTGGGGATGCCGTACATCAGCAGGCCGCCCACGCGGTCTGCACGCTCGAACACAGTCACGGCGTGGCCGCGCTTGTTCAGGTATTCGGCCACCGAAAGGCCGGAGGGGCCGCTGCCCACCACGGCTACGCTCTTGCCGGTGCGGGAGGGCGGCGGTGCGGCGTGCAGCCAGCCCTTGGCGTAAGCCGTCTCAATAATGGCGTGCTCGTTCTCGCGCACGGTCACGCTGCTGCCGGTCACATCGCCGCAGGTGCAGGCCGCTTCACACAGGGCAGGGCACACCCGGCTGGTGAACTCCGGAAAGCGGTTGGTGGCCATCAGACGGTGCATGGCCAGCTCCCACTTGCCATGATAAACAAGGTCGTTCCACTCCGGGATGAGGTTGTTCAGCGGACAGCCGGAAGCCATGCCGCCGATCATCATGCCGGCCTGACAGAAGGGAACACCGCAGTCCATGCAGCGTGCTGCCTGCGTCTGCTGCTCCTCGCGGGAGAGCCAGACGTGAAATTCGTTAAAGTTTTCAATGCGTTCCAGCGGCGGAACATCCGTGCTGGTTTTGCGCGTATAGTCGATAAATCCAGTTGTCTTACCCATAACGCTGCCCTCCTTACTTCTTCTTCTGCACCGTGTAGAATGCTTCGATCTGTGCCTGCTCGCCGTCCAGACCGCGCTCCTCAACGGATGCGATCACACGCAGCATACGGTCATAATCGTAGGGCAGAACTTTCTTGAACTTGGGCAGGAATTCGCTGAAGTTGTCAAGGATCTCTTTGCCGCGGGGAGAGCCGGTGGCCTCCACATGTTCGCGGATCAGCTCTTTCAGGGTGGCAACATCGTACTTGTGCTCCACAGGCTCCAGGCTGACGGTCTCCTTGTTCACGCGCTGGTAGAAGTCCCAGTTCTCGTCCAGCACATAGGCGATGCCGCCGGTCATACCGGCTGCAAAGTTCTTGCCGGTCTGGCCCAGAACCACCACCGTGCCGCCGGTCATGTACTCGCAGCCGTGGTCGCCAACGCCCTCCACAACGGCGGTGGCACCGCTGTTGCGCACGGCGAAGCGCTCACCGGCCACGCCGGAAATGAACGCCTTGCCGCTGGTAGCACCGTACAGGGCCACGTTGCCGGTGATAATGTTCTCCTCGGGCTTGAACGTGATGCCCTTGGGCGGGCGCACGACGATCTTGCCGCCGGACAGGCCCTTGCCCATGTAGTCGTTGCAGTCGCCCACAAGGTCCAGTGTCAGGCCGTTGGGGATGAAGGCACCAAAGCTCTGGCCGCCTGCACCCACACAGTGGGCGGTGTAAACATCATCCGGCAGGCTGTTGCCGTATTTGCGGGTGATCTCGCTGCCAAAGATGGCACCAAAGGCGCGGTCGGTGTTGGAGACATCCAGCGTCACGCTCTGGGCATTCTTGCTGCTGAGCTTGAACTTCTTCATCAGCACCTTCATATCGAGGGTGTTTTCCAGATGGAAGTCGTAGGTGTCCTCCTTCACGAAGTGAACATTGCTGTTCTCGATGGCAGGGTTGTGCAGGATGCAGTCGAGATCCATCTTGGAAGCGCGGCTGCCGGGTGCGGCAGGCTTGACCTTGAGCAGGTCGGTGCGGCCCACCAGTTCATCGATGGTGCGCACGCCCAGCTTTGCCATGTACTCGCGCAGCTCCTCGGCCACAAAGGTGAGGTAGTTGATGATGTATTCCGGCTTGCCCTTGAAGTTCTTGCGCAGCTCCGGGTTCTGGGTGCAGATACCCATGGGGCAGGTATCCAGATTGCACACACGCATCATCACGCAGCCCTCGGCCATCAGCAGGGTAGTGCCGAAGCCGAACTCCTCTGCGCCCAGCATACAGCTGATGGCAACATCGCGGCCGGAGAGCAGCTTGGAGTCGCTCTCGATGCGCACGCGGGTGCGCAGGCCGTTCAGGATCAGGGTCTGATGGGTCTCGGCGATGCCCAGCTCCCACGGCAGGCCAGCGTGCTTGATGGAAGTACGCGGTGCTGCACCGGTGCCGCCGTCGTAGCCGGACACCAGAATGACCTGTGCGCCGCCCTTGGCAACACCGGCCGCAATGGTGCCAACGCCGGCCTCACTGACCAGCTTGACATTGATGTTGGCGCTGCGGTTGGCGTTCTTCAGGTCGTAGATCAGCTCTGCAAGGTCCTCGATGGAGTAGATATCGTGGTGCGGCGGGGGAGAGATCAGGCCCACACCGGTGGTGCTGTGGCGGGTCTTTGCAATCCACGGATATACTTTGGCACCGGGCAGATTGCCGCCCTCACCGGGCTTTGCGCCCTGTGCCAGCTTGATCTGGATCTCTTCCGCAGAAACGAGGTATTTGCTCGTTACACCAAAGCGTGCGGAAGCCACCTGCTTGATCTTGGAATTGCTCTCGCTGTGGTAGCGCTCTTCGGGTTCGCCGCCCTCGCCGGTGTTGCTGCGGCCGCCCAGACGGTTCAGGGCAATGGCAATGGTCTCATGGGCTTCACTGCTCAGGGCACCGTAGCTCATGGCTGCGCCCTTGAACCGCTTGACGATGGAGCTTACCGGCTCCACCTCTTCCAGCGGGATGCCGCCGTCAGGAGCATAGTTGAAGTCCAGCAGGCTGCGCAGATGCACGCCGTCAGCACCCATATTGTCCACGGTGCTGGTGAACTGCTTGAAAGCCGAGTAGTCGTTCGTCCAGCAGGCTTTCTGGAACAGGTGGATGGTCTGGGGGTTGAACAGGTGTTCTTCCTTGCCGCTGCGGAACTTGTGTGCGCCGCTGTCGGCCAGCTCCATGTTGATGTCCAGACCCAGCGGGTCGAAGGCTGCGTTGTGCTGGGCTTCCACATCGGCCTGAATGTCCGAAAGGGTAATGCCGCCCACACGGCTCACCGTGCCGGTGAAGTATTTGTCGATGACATCCTTGGAGATGCCCACAGCCTCAAAGATCTGGCTGCTCTGGTAGCTCTGGATGGTGGAAATGCCCATCTTGGAGGCAATCTTCACAATGCCGCTGAGGATGGCGTTGTCGTAGTCCTCCACGGCTGCATAGTAATCTTTGTCCAGCAGGCCTTCGTCGATGAGCTGGCCGATGGTCTCATGTGCCAGATAGGGGTTGATGGCGCAGGCACCGTAGCCCAGCAGAGCGGCAAAGTGGTGCACCTCGCGCGGCTCTGCACTTTCCAGGATCAGGGCCAGTGCGGTGCTCTTCTTGGTGCGGATCAGGTACTGCGAAACCGCGGAAACTGCCAGCAGGCTGGGAATGGTCACGTGGTATTCATCCACATCGCGGTCAGAAAGGATGATGATGTTTGCACCATCCTTGTAGGCGCGGTCGACCTCCAGAAATACGCGGTCGATGGCCTTTTCCAGACTGGTATTCTTATAGTAGTTGATGGACACCGTGGCTACCTTGAAGCCGGGCACGTTCATGTATTTGATCTTGAGCAGGTCGGTGCTGGTCAGGATGGGGTTGTGCACCTTGAGCACCTTGCAGTTCTCGGGCTTGTCCTCCAGCAGGTTGCCGTGTGCGCCAATATACACGCTGGTGGAAGTGACCACCTTTTCGCGGATGGCATCGATGGGCGGGTTGGTGACCTGCGCAAAGCGCTGCTTGAAGTAATTGAACAGCGGCGGATGCTGGTTGCTCAGCACAGCAAGCGGGGTGTCGGTGCCCATAGCGCCGGAAGGCTCTGCGCCTGCCCGTGCCATGGAGAGGATCATGGTGTTCACATCCTCATACTTGTAGCCGAACACCTTCTGCAGGCGGGTGAGCTGATCGCCGGTGTAGCTTTCCACCTTCACGTTGGGAATTTTCAGCCTGGCCAGCTCCACAAGGTTGCGGTCGATCCACTCGCCGTAAGGCTCACGGCTGGCGTAGAACTCCTTGAGCTTTTCGTCGTCCACCACTTCGCCCTTCACGGTGTCCACCAGCAGCATTTTGCCGGGGCGCAGACGATCCTTGACCAAAATATTATCCGGCTCGCATTCCAGCACACCTACCTCGGAGGACAGGATCATGCGGCCGTCCTTGGTGATGTAATAGCGGCTGGGGCGCAGACCGTTGCGGTCCAGCACAGCGCCCATCACGTCGCCGTCCGAGAAGAGGATGGCAGCGGGGCCATCCCAAGGCTCCAGCATGGTGGCATAATACTGGTAGAAATCGCGCTTTTTCTGGCTGATGTTCTTGTTGTTCTCCCACGGCTCGGGAATGGTGATCATCACGGCCAGCGGCAGATCCATGCCGTTCATCACCATGAATTCCAGCGCGTTATCCAGCATGGCGGAGTCGGAGCCGGAAGTGTTGATGATGGGCAGGATCTTGTTCATGTCGTCCTGCATGATGGAGCTGGAGATGCTCTCTTCACGGGCCAGCATGGCATCCGTGTTGCCCTTGATGGTGTTGATCTCGCCGTTGTGCAGGATGAAGCGGTTGGGGTGTGCGCGCATCCAGCTGGGGTTGGTGTTGGTGGAGAAGCGGCTGTGCACCATGCCGATAGCGGATTCATAATCCTCGTCCTGCAGGTCGGTATAGAACAGGCGCAGGTCGTGCACAAGGAACATGCCCTTGTACACGATGGTGCGGCTGGACAGGCTGGGCACATAAGTGCCGTTGCTGGCCTGCTCGAACACGCGGCGCACAATGTACAGCTTGCGGTCAAAATCGATGCCCTTGCTCACCTTGGCGGGCTTTTTGATGAAGCACTGCCAGATAGCAGGCATACAGTCGCGGGCTTTCTGGCCCACGGCATCCGGGTTCACGGGAACCTTGCGCCATGCCAGAAATTCGAGGCCTTCCTTGCGGGTGGCCACCTCGAACAGCTTCATGGCCTGCGCACGCAGGTGTTCGCTCTGGGGGAAGAAGAACATGCCCACACCGTACTCGCGCTCGTTGCCAAGGTTGATGTTCAGTTCTTCGGCCACCTTGGAGAAGAACTTGTGGCTGATCTGCAGCAAAATGCCAACACCGTCGCCGGTCTTGCCCTCGGCATCCTTGCCGGCACGGTGCTCCAGCCGTTCCACAATGGCCAGTGCATCGTCCACGGTCTGGTGGCTTTTGCGGCCCTTGATATCCACCACAGCGCCAATGCCGCAGGCATCGTGCTCAAACTGTGGATCGTACAGACCAAGGGTGTTTTTCTGCTCTGTAAAGTTTTCCATAGACTTTCCCATCCTTATCTAAAATCCTCACCGGTGCGGCACCCTCCGCATTCTGACAAAAAAGAAAAAGCGCCCCGCAAGGGCATACTTTACCCTTGCGGAACGCCTTTGTTCCGGTAACTATTATTATACTGAACGCTGAAAAATCTTCAAGTGACAGCTGCACCAAATATGACAACTGCTTTACACCACTTCTTGTGCGAAACGCCGCGTATGGCGGTCAGTTGTAGCTATAGTGAGAACAGTGCAGGCTCAATGTCTGCCTAGAATGGCCTGCAGGTCATTTTCCGGCGTTGTTACGGCTTTTAAATCGTACTTTTTGCTGCAGGGCAGCCACAACGACCGGCGAGAGGAACGGGGGCAGGGTAGGCCCCAGCCGGATGTTCCGGATGCCCAGCGCCAGCAGCGCGATGAGGATGCACACGGCCTTCTGCTCAAACCAGCACAGCACCAGCGAGAGGGGCAGGTCGTTGACGCCGCAGCCAAAGGCGTCGGCCAGCGCCAATGCGATGCGGATGGCGCTGTAGGCGTCGTTGCACTGGCCCACGTCCAGGATGCGGGGCAGGCCGGTGCCCGGCACGGTGCCAAGGGGCAGGTCGTTCAGGCGGAACTTGCCGCAGGCCAGGGTCAGCAGGATGGTGTCGGGCGGGGTAAGGCGGGCAAACTCGGTGTAGTAGCGGCGGCTGGGCCGGGTGCCGTCGCAGCCGCCCACCAGAAAGAAGTGCCGCAGCTTACCGTCCCGCACCGCCTGCACGATCTCGTCCGCGTGCTGCAGCACGGCGGTGCGGGCAAAACCGGTGGTCACCGTGGAGCCGCCGTTCAGGCCGGGCAGCAGGGTGTCCTGCGCGTAGCCGCCCAGCTCCAGCGCCTTTTCGATCACCGGGGAAAAGTCGCGCCCTTCGTCGATGTGGGGCACGCCGGGGTAAGCCACCACCGAGGTGGTGAACACCCGGTCGGCGTAGCTGGCGCGCAGGGGCATGATGCAGTTGGTGGTGAACAGGATGGGCGCGGGGATGTCCTCGAACTCCCGCTGCTGGTTCTGCCATGCGGTGCCAAAGTTGCCCTTGAGGTGGGGGTAGCGGCGCTTCAGCTCCGGGTAGCCGTGGGCGGGCAGCATCTCCGAGTGGGTGTAGACGTTGACGCCCCGGCCTGCGGTCTGTTCCAGCAGCTGCTGTGCGTCGTAGAGGTCGTGGCCGGAAATCACGATGAACGGCCCCTTTTCAATGGTCAGGGGCACCTGCACCGGTTCCGGATCGCCAAACGCGCCGGTGTTGGCCGCGTCCAGCAGCTCCATGCAGCGGTAGCTGGCTTCTCCTGTGGCCTGCACCAGCTGCCACAGGGCGTCGGTGGTCTGGCCGGGGTCGCCCACGGCCTGCAGGGCGGTACAGAAGAACCGGTCCAGCTCCGGGTCGATGCGGCCCAGCACCCGGGCGTGGTAGTTGTAGGCGGCCATGCCCCGCAGGCTGAACAGCACAAAGCATTTCAGGCTGCGCCGGTCGGCGTCCGGTTCCCGCCAGAGGGCCTGCATGTCGTAGTCCGGGCCGGTGCCGGGGCTGGCGTCGTGCACCCGGCGGGTCAGCGCGTCCACGGCGGCGGGGTCAAGTTCACGTTGGTAATGGTGGTGAACAGCCCCTGCATCAGCAGCCGGGCCTGTTCCGGGGTCGGGCCGCGCCCCGCCGCGATGAGCTGCCCGGCAAACGCGATGAGCGCCCCGGTGAGCCGGTCCTGTGCGGCGGCTGTCTCGGCCGACTTGCCGCACACCCCCGCTGCGCCGGTGCAGGCGGTGCAGCCCGCCGCCTGCTCACACTGAAAACAAAACATCTGCTCGTCCATACAAAACTCCCTTTCTGCCATAAGATACTGCCAGTGTGGGCAGAGCGGGGCGGGGTTATACCAAAAAAAGGGCCGCGCCCGACCGGACGCAGCCCTTTGAAAATGCTATGAAATTTAGTAGGTGATGCCCTGTGCCATCATGGCGGTTGCAACCTTCAGGAAGCCGGCACAGTTTGCACCGACCATCAGGTTGCCCTCGGAACCGGCAGCCACAGATGCATCGTAGGAAGCATGGAAAATGCCCTCCATGATGCCCTTCAGCTTGGCATCGACCTCTTCAAAGGTCCAGCTCAGGCGCTCGGAGTTCTGGCTCATCTCCAGACCGGAGGTGGCCACGCCGCCTGCGTTGGAAGCCTTTGCAGGTCCGTACAGGATGCCGTTGGACAGGTAGACCTCGATGGCCTCCGGGGTGCTGGGCATGTTGGCACCCTCGCACACGACGGTGCAGCCACCCTTCACCAGAGCCTCAGCGGACTCCTTGTTGATCTCGTTCTGGGTTGCGCAGGGCAGGGCGATGTCGCAGGGGACAGTCCAGACCTTGGTGCAATCTGCAACATAGGTTACACCCTCGTGGGTCTCGGCGTACTCCTTGATACGGCCGCGGCGGACTTCCTTCAGATCCTTGACGTAGGCCAGATCGATGCCGTTGGGGTCGTAGACGTAGCCGTTGGAGTCGGACATGGTAACGACCTTGGCACCCAGCTGGGTAGCCTTCTCGCAGGCGTAGATCGCCACGTTGCCGGAACCGGAGATGACCACGGTCTTGCCCTGGAGGCTGTCGTTGCGCATGCACTTCAGAGCTTCAGCGGTGAAGTAGCACAGGCCGTAGCCGGTAGCCTCGGTGCGGGCCAGAGAACCGCCGAAGGTCAGGCCCTTGCCGGTGAGCATACCGCCCTGGAAGCTGTTGGTCAGGCGCTTGTACTGGCCGAACATGTAGCCGACCTCACGGCCGCCGACACCGATATCACCGGCGGGGCAGTCCACGAACTGGCCGATGTGGCGGTACAGCTCGGTCATAAAGCTCTGGCAGAAGCGCATGACTTCCATGTCGCTCTTGCCATGGGGGTCAAAGTCAGAGCCGCCCTTGCCGCCGCCCATGGGCAGGGTGGTCAGGCTGTTCTTGAAGGTCTGCTCAAAGCCCAGGAACTTCAGGATGCCCTGGTTGACAGAGGGGTGAAAGCGCAGGCCGCCCTTGTAGGGGCCGATGGCGCTGTTGAACTGGACGCGGTAGCCGCGGTTCACCTGGACCTTGCCCTGATCATCGACCCAGGGCACACGGAAGGTGATGATGCGCTCGGGCTCGACCATGCGCTCGATCAGGCCGGCCTTCTCGTATTCGGGATGCTTCTCGACCACGGGCTGGATGCTCTCCAGCACCTCGCGGACAGCCTGCAGGAACTCAGGCTCATTGGCATTGCGCTGTGCAAGGCCATCGTAAACGCGCTTCAGGTATTCATTCGTCAGCATAATAGAATACTCCTTTTCCCATGATTTACAATCGCTCTGCCCACTATCACAGAACGCTTCACCATTATAAAGCATTGTGCGGCGATTTACAAGAGAGGAAATCGGAAAATGTTTCAGTGAAGCCAAAATAAAAATGAATCCGCTTCACAGCGTCAGTGCCCGGCGGCGCTGGGGATCTCCTGCAATTCAAAGCGGTATTCCTGCGCGGCATCGGGGTATTTTGCCTTATCCACGGGGCTGAGGAACATGGCAAGGGGCCGCAGCCAGAGCCCGCCGTCCCCGTAGAGCTTGCGGTAGACCACAAAGGGCTCCCCCGTTTCGGAATCGTTGGCAACGGCCTCCACCAGATAAAAGTCGCCCTTGAAGTGCCGGTATACCCGGCCGATCTTGAGTTCGTTCGGCATTTGGATTCTCCTTTCTGCAGGGATATTCAAAAAATCCCCCGCAGGCGGCTGGCGCTGGCGGGGGAGTGGTGCATGATTTACTTCTTCAGCAGCTTCTCGCAGGCATCGGCGGCACCCTCAAGGTACTGGCCGGGGTAGGCCTCGATCATGCCGGCATCGGAGCAGGCAGCCAGCTGGGGATCGATGGGGCACTTGGCCAGCACGGGCAGGCCGTGCTTTGCGGCCACCTCATCCACATGGCTCTCGCCGAACACGCTGATCTTCTTGCCGCAGTCGGGACAGACGATATAGCTCATGTTCTCCACGATGCCCAGCATGGGCACCTTCATCATCTCAGCCATGTTCACGGCCTTGGCCACGATCATGCTGACCAGCTCCTGGGGGCTGGCAACGACCACGATGCCGTCCACAGGCAGGCTCTGGAACACAGTCAGGGGCACGTCGCCGGTTCCCGGAGGCATGTCCACAAACAGGAAGTCCACGTCCTTCCAGACCACATCGGTCCAGAACTGCTTGACCGCACCGGCGATCACGGGGCCGCGCCACACAACGGGGTCCTCCTCGTTCTCGACCAGCAGGTTGATGCTCATCACATCAATGCCCATCCGGCTCTGGATAGGCCAGCAGCCTTTTTCATCGGCCATGGCACGGCCATGGATGCCGAACAGCTTGGGGATGGACGGGCCGGTGATGTCGGCATCCAGGATGCCGCAGTGGTAGCCCCGGCGGGCCATGGCGCAGGCCAGCAGGGCACTGGTCATGCTCTTGCCGACACCGCCTTTGCCCGAAACAACGCCGATGACCTTTTTCACGCTGCTGTTGGGGTTGGGGGCATCGTGCTCAGGTGCGGCGGTGCGGGAAGAACATGCTGCCCCGCAGGTGGAACAGTCATGGGTACATTCTTCGCTCATACTCTAACCTTTTCTCCTTTATCTTAATTAGACAGATCGTCTTGACCAACCCATATCATACCATAAAATCGGGTGGGAAACAACCCACAGGGGCGCTCATCTTCACAAGAGTGCATATTGCCCGGGAAAGGCCGCATACACTGAACCGAACGCCTGTGCGGGGGAAGGAGGAGGACCATGGGGCAGAGCTACCTGAAAAACGCCGCCCTCCTGACCGGGCGGATGTCCTGCTGCGCCTGGCCGGGATGGGCCTGCGCATCTATCTGGCCAACGCCCTGGGCGGCGAGGGGATGGGGCTGTACCAGCTGGTGCTGGCGGTCTACGCGCTCTTTGTCACGCTGGCAACGGCGGGGGTCTCGGTGGCGGCCACCCGGTTGATGGCCGAGGAGCTGGCCCAGAGCCGGGCACAGGCGCGGGGGATGCTGGTGCGTCTGGCGGGCAC
>ENA-OQDC01000332-OQDC01000332.1-human-gut-metagenome-genome-assembly--contig:-NODE-332-length-35594-cov-6.504779_pt1 | contig 35594 bp, 35 predicted proteins | sample MGYA00242770_ERZ504601 | MGnify/ENA primary metagenome ERZ504601 (study PRJEB26092, sample SAMD00036305) | human gut metagenome | host: Homo sapiens | study: EMG produced TPA metagenomics assembly of...
AGGGCTGTGCAGCCTGTATGCCGATGTCACGGCACTCCCTGGTCACCTGCACCAGGCGTTGCATTTCGGGGCTGACTTCCCCAATCATATACATGCGCGATGCGTCGGAGAAATACCCTTTGTAGATGGTGGACACGTCTACGTTTACAATATCTCCGCTGCGCAGGAATTCCTTTGTGCTGGGGATGCCGTGGCACACCACATCGTTGATGCTGACGCATACGCTCTTCGGAAAAATCCTTCGTACAGGAAGGGAGCGGGGCATGGCGTCGTGGTCTGTCGTAAAGCAGTATACCATGTGGTCTATCTCTGCCGTGGACATTCCCTCGCGGATATTCTCCGAGATGTAATCGAGCAGGGCGGTGTTTATCCTTGCGCTTTCGCGTATGCCTGCCAGTTGCTCTTCCGTACGCAGCAGATTGGCGTGACGGCAATTTGTATCCTTCTCTTTTTATAATGCTGTATCTTGGCTTCTACTTCATCGGAATAGTTTTTAGGAGCAAACCGGACTCCTTTTACGAACTTCTTCATGATTGCATATTTTATAAACGATGTGCAAAAATAACGAATAATTTGGGTGTGCGTATTTATAATGCTTGAATAATTAGAAACCGATTTGCATTTTATCATGTGAGAACAATAAAAAAGGGATGCTCCTGAAAGCATCCCTTCTGCATATACATCGGTTTGTATTGATTAGAATTCGTAGTGGAAGCCGAATGAGAGGTCTTCGCTGGTGAAGTTGAAGCCGTAACCGCTGCCGGCATTCATATAGTCGTCTCTGTAGCCCAGGAAACCGCATTTGGCAACTGCACTGAATTTGCTGTTCAGCTTGATGGCGATGCCCGGTTTGAAGCCTATTTCAAAGCCGTTTACAGAGTCGAAGCCCTTCACCTTCTGGGTGGAGAAGCCGAAGCCGCCGTCCACAAACAGGCGTACTACCTTATTTTCATAGTAGGAGTAGCGTGCATAGGGAGCGAGGGCGAAAGCGTTGTATTTACCTTCGTCTGCCTTGCCGTGTGCAAATGCCAGCACACCGCCTACTGCCCATTTCTCGCTCAGGTTATATCCTACTTCCGGTTCCAGTTTGAAGAAAGTGGCGTCGAGGTCGTCGTTGTGCCATAAGCCTACCGTTCCGCCTACATAAACCTGTGCCTTTACCGATGCAACCAGCATGGTTGCAAACAAGAAAAATACAATTTTTTTCATTTCTTTTTACCTTTTGATTATTTAAATTATTGTTGAATGCTGAAAAAAGCAAGGCATGCCCTGCTTTTTCGGGGCGCAAAAGTATATCTTATATTTATGCTGTACAAATTTTTAGTTAGTTTTTTATAAAATAAAGAACTTCTGCGGGAAGAATACACTACTTTTGCGGCGGTAAAAAGTTTGTTTCACAGGTTGTATTTTTTCGAATGAAGAAGAGTCTTATTGCATTAGCGTTCGGCACGTTGGGATTGGGCATTGCCGAGTTTGTAATGATGGGCATTTTGCCCGATGTAGCGAAGGACTTGCATATAAGTATTCCGCAAGCAGGACATTTTATTTCGGCTTATGCACTAGGTGTGTGCGTAGGAGCACCGGGGATGGTTTTGGTGGCTCGTACCCGTCCGCTGAAACATATTCTGTTAGGTTTGATGGTTATTTATATTTGTGGTAATTTGTGTGCTGCCGTTTCAGTGAATTATTGGATGATGTTGATGATGCGTTTTATTTCCGGATTGCCTCATGGCGCCTTCTTTGGGGTTGGTTCCATTGTGGCGGAAAGAGTGGCTGATAAAGGAAAAAGTTCGCAGGCAGTGGCATTGATGGTGTCGGGTATGACGATTGCCAATCTTTTTGGTGTACCTTTGGGTACGTTCATGAGTAATATAATGTCCTGGCGTATTCCTTTTCTCTTTAATGGAGTATGGGGACTGATTACCTTGTTCTATATTTGGAAATGGGTTCCTTCACTGCCTGCTTTGCCAGATACAGGTTTGAAAGGACAGTTCCGTTTTTTGAAGAATCTGGCTCCATGGTTGTTGATATTTACGACCATGTTCGGAAACGGAGGCATCTTTTGTTGGTATAGTTATGTTACTCCTTTGATGACGCACGTGGCAGGTTTCAGTGAAAACAGCATGACTTTTATTATGGTGTTGGCAGGTCTTAGCATGACTGTAGGAAACTTGATGGGTGGAAAGTTTTCTGATCAGTATGGGGCTGCCCGTGTGGTAAAATATACACAGGTTATTATGGCTTCCGGTTTGCTTGCCATTTTCTTTGCGGCTTCTGTTTCTTGGTTGGCAGTAATATTGATGTGTATATGTACGGCAGGATTATTTGCTGTTTCGGCTCCACAACAATTATTGTTACTCCGGAATTCACGCGGAGGAGAAATGTGGGAGCGGCCTGTGTGCAAGTCGCTTTTAATTTGGGCAATGCCATTGGTGCTTATGCCGGTGGGCTACCCATAGATGCCGGATTGGGTTATCGGTATCCGGCTTTGGTGGGTGTCTTTATCGTATTGATCGGCTTTGTCGCTGTTTCCCTTTATTCCAAAAGGGAATCGGCTTCTCTTTCCAAGATATAAATTACATCTCCACTCTTTTTAACCTCTACCCGGCTACCTTCCGGATTCAGGTTGAAAGGTGTGGTCTTGTCTGTTTTGTTATCTACGACCATCAGTACATTATCTTCGGCAAAGTGTTTTATCTCCACTTTCAGGTTGGCGTCGGGCATGGTTTGGTCCAGTAGCAGACTGTCATTTAGATATACCGCTATACTGTCTCCGGCAAAACTGTTAGTCAGTTCTATGTTGTAGACTCCTTCATAAGTCTGTACTTTGTCAGCCTTGCGTTGGAAACGGAAGGACATATACAAAAAAATGATAATAACGGCAAAGACTCCAAAAGCCAGCATACCGTTACCTATCATGAACTGCTTGTTCGTATTTAAACTGTTTTTATCCATAGTGTTATAAGTTTCTGCAAAACTACAATTTTTTAATAGAATATTTTGTAGCACTGGTAGATAATTTGTATCTTTGCACCGAAACGGATGAATGGTGGGGCTTGATTAAGCCCTTTTTTTGTTCTTAATAGTGAATAAATGATAGATAAAAATGTAGTAACCCGGATTGTTGACGAGTGGCTGGAAGGTAAAGATTACTTTTTGGTAGATGTCACGGTGAGCCCGGATGACAAAATTGTGGTAGAAATTGACCATGCCGAGGGAGTATGGATTGACGATTGTGTAGAACTTAGCCGCTATATTGAGTCTAAACTGGACCGTGAAGAAGAGGATTATGAACTGGAAGTGGGTTCGGCCGGTATAGGACAACCTTTCAAGGTATTGCAACAGTACTTGATACACATTGGTAAGGAGGTGGAAATCCTGACTAAAGAGGGAAAGAAGCTGGAAGGTGTATTGAAGGATGCAAATGAAGAGAACTTTACCGTAACCATTGAAAAGAAAGTGAAACCGGAAGGAGCCAAACGCCCAAACTGGTAGAGGAGGATATTACTTTTGCGTATGATGAGATAAAATACACCAAATACTTAATTAGTTTTAAATAATTATGGCCAAAAAAGAAGAAACAATCAGCTTGATTGATACATTTTCGGAATTTAAGGAATTAAAGAATATTGATAGAACAACTATGGTGAGTGTACTCGAAGAGTCTTTCCGTAGTGTGATCGCGAAAATGTTTGGCACTGATGAAAATTACGACGTTATTGTGAATCCTGACAAGGGAGATTTCGAAATATGGCGTAACCGTGAAGTTGTAGCAGATGAGGATTTGACGAATCCCAATATGCAGATCTCATTGACCGAGGCACAGAAAATTGATGCTTCTTATGAGGTGGGTGAGGAAGTGACCGATGAAGTAATCTTTGCCAAGTTTGGCCGCCGTGCCATTCTGAACTTGCGTCAGACACTGGCATCGAAGATTTTAGAACTGGAGAAAGATAGCTTGTATAATAAATATATTGATAGGGTGGGTACTGTAATCAGTGCGGAAGTCTATCAGATATGGAAGAAAGAAATGTTGTTGCTGGATGATGAAGGTAACGAACTGCTTTTGCCCAAGACTGAACAGATTCCGAGTGATTTCTACCGTAAAGGCGAAACTGCCCGTGCCGTAGTGGCCCGTGTAGATAATAAAAATAATAATCCGAAGATTATTCTGAGCCGTACTTCACCTGTGTTCTTGCAACGCCTGTTTGAAATGGAAGTACCCGAAATCAATGACGGGTTGATCACTATCAAGAAGATTGCGCGCATTCCCGGAGAACGTGCTAAGATAGCAGTTGAGTCGTATGACGACCGTATAGACCCGGTAGGTGCCTGCGTAGGTGTAAAAGGATCACGTATCCACGGTATTGTGCGCGAGTTGCGTAATGAAAATATCGACGTGATCAACTATACTTCTAACATTCAGTTGTTCATTCAGCGTGCGTTGAGTCCGGCTAAGATTTCTTCTATTGTGTTGCACGAAGAGGAGAAAAAAGCAGAAGTATATCTGAAACCGGAAGAAGTGTCTTTGGCAATCGGTAAGGGGGGAATGAATATCAAACTCGCCAGTATGCTTACCGAATATACGATTGATGTGTACCGCGAATTGGATGAGAGCGCGATGGATGAGGATATCTACCTTGATGAATTCAAGGATGAAATTGATGAGTGGGTTATCACAGCCATCAAGAATATTGGATTGGATACAGCCAAGGCTGTATTGAATGCTCCGCGCGAGATGTTGATAGAAAAAGCGGACCTGGAAGAAAACACGGTTGATGACGTGTTGAGAGTTTTAAGAGCTGAATTTGAAGAGTAACTCTTCAGTCCCGGCTCGTAGTTAATAATTAAAAAACGAGTATGACGATTAGACTGAACAAAGTAACAAGAGATTTAAATGTAGGAATAACGACGGTAGTTGAATTCTTGCAGAAGAAGGGCTATACCATTGAGGCTAGTCCTAATGCGAAAATTACCGAAGAACAATATGCTGTACTTGTGAAAGAGTTCAGCACAGATAAAAATTTAAAAATAGAGTCTGAAAAATTTAGTCAGGAAAGACAGAACAAGGACCGCAACAAAGCTTCTATCTCTATCGAAGGTTTTGAATCTAAGAAAGAGAAAGAAGAGGTGGTGAAAACTGTTATTCCTGAAGAGGCACGCCCCAAACTGAAGCAAGTGGGTAAAATAGATCTGGACAATTTGAACAAGAAAACTGCGCCAAAGGTTGTAGAACCAGTTGCGAAAGTTATTGAACAAACTCCGAAAGCAGAACCCGTGGTGGAAAAGGTGGTTGAGAGGAAGGAAACTCCCCAACCCGAGAAGGAAACGCCGAAGCCTGTGGTGGTAGAGGAAAAGAAACCGGAACCTGCTCCTCAACCTGCTCTGCTCCAGTTCTGGAAGAGAAGAAAGAGCCTAAAATTGAAAAGACGGAAGAAAAGACACCCCAGGTGAAAGAGATGGAAAAAGAAACACCCGAAGCAGCACCCGTTCAGGAAAAAGAAGAAGACGATGTATTTAAAATTCGTCCTACTGAATTTAAATCGAAAATTAATGTAGTAGGTCAGATTGATCTGGCTGCATTGAATCAGTCTACCCGTCCGAAAAAGAAATCGAAGGAAGAAAACGGAAAGAGAGAGAAGAGAAAGATAAGCAGCGTCAGGAACAGCGTAAACTGATGAAGGATGCTATTATCAAAGAAATCCGTAAGGGAGACGATAAGATTTCTAAAAACTCGGTTAACGATGATGCTGCAAAGAAGAAAAAACGCAATAGAATAAATAAGGAACGTGTGGATATAAATGCTGCCGGTACAACAAATGCTGGAGGAGCATCTAATAATAACCAACGTAACGATAACGCTAACAGACCGAATAGGAACAATAACTCCAAACCTAATGGCAATAACAATCAGGGTGGAGGCAAATTTAATAAAGACCGTTTCAAGAAACCTGTTGTAAAAGCGGAAGTTAGTGATGAAGATGTGGCAAAGCAGGTTAAGGAAACATTGGCACGTCTGACTAACAAGACTAAGAACAAGGCTGCCAAGTATCGTAAGGAGAAACGTGAAAATATTCAGAACCGTCAGCTGGAACAGGAGGAACTGGAACAGGAAGAAAGCAAGGTATTGAAGCTGACTGAATTTGTAACAGCAAATGAGCTGGCTAACATGATGGATATTCCGGTGACTCAGGTTATCTCTACTTGTATGAGTGTGGGTATCATGGTGTCTATCAACCAGCGTCTGGATGCAGAAACAATTAACCTTGTGGCAGAAGAATTTGGCTACAAGACAGAATATGTAAGTGCGGAAGTGGCACAGGCTGTAGAGGAAGAAGCTGATGCGGAAGAAGATTTGCAACCGCGTGCACCGATTGTTACCGTGATGGGTCACGTAGACCACGGTAAGACTTCTTTGCTTGACTATATCCGTAAGGCGAATGTAATTGCGGGTGAGGCCGGAGGTATCACACAGCACATTGGTGCATATAACGTGAAACTGGAGGATGGACGTCGTATTACATTCCTGGATACTCCGGGACACGAAGCATTTACGGCTATGCGTGCACGTGGTGCGAAAGTAACTGACGTGGTAATCATTATCGTAGCTGCCGATGACAACGTGATGCCGCAGACAAAAGAAGCTATCAACCATGCGATGGCTGCGGGAGTACCTATCGTGTTTGCCATCAATAAGGTAGATAAACCGAATGCAAATCCGGATAAGATTAAGGAAGAGCTGGCTGCCATGAACTTCCTGGTGGAAGAATGGGGTGGGAAATACCAGTCTCAGGATATTTCAGCTAAGAAAGGTACTGGTGTTCCTGAATTGCTTGAAAAGGTATTGCTTGAAGCTGAAATGTTAGATTTGAAAGCAAATCCGAACCGTAAGGCTACTGGTTCAATCATTGAATCTTCTTTGGATAAAGGACGTGGATATGTGGCTACGGTGCTGGTTTCTAATGGAACACTGCATGTAGGTGATATTGTACTGGCCGGAACTTCATACGGTAAGGTGAAAGCGATGTTCAACGAACGTAACCAGCGCTTGAAAGAAGCTGGCCCTTCTGAGCCGGTATTGATTTTAGGATTGAACGGAGCACCGGCAGCAGGTGATACATTCCATGTGTTTGATACGGATCAGGAAGCACGTGAGATTGCCAACAAGCGTGAGCAGCTGGCTCGTGAACAGGGCTTGCGTACACAGAAGATGTTGACACTGGATGAAGTGGGACGTCGTCTGGCATTGGGTGACTTCCATGAACTGAATGTGATTGTGAAAGGTGACGTGGATGGTTCTGTAGAAGCTTTGAGCGACTCATTGATCAAGTTGTCTACCGAACAGATTCAGGTGAATGTAATTCATAAGGGTGTCGGACAAATTTCAGAATCGGATGTATCGTTGGCTGCGGCATCGGATGCTATTATCGTAGGTTTCCAGGTACGTCCATCAGGAAATGCGGCTAAGCTTGCTGAACAGGAAGGTGTGGATATTCGTAAGTATTCTATTATTTACGATGCGATTGAAGAAGTGAAGTCGGCAATGGAAGGTATGTTGGCTCCGACATTGAAAGAACAGGTTACCTCTACAATCGAAGTGCGTGAAGTGTTCAACATCAGCAAGGTGGGTATGGTTGCCGGTGCGATGGTGAAGACCGGAAAGGTGAAACGTACGGACAAGGCTCGCTTGATTCGCGACGGTATCGTAATCTTTACGGGTTCAATCAATGCGTTGAAGCGCTTCAAGGACGATGTGAAAGAAGTGGGTACTAACTTTGAATGTGGTATCAGCTTGACAAACTGCAACGACTTGAAAGTGGGTGACGTGATTGAAACGTATGAAGAAGTGGAAGTAAAACAGACATTGTAAAGACGTAACGTCTGACCATTGTTTGGGTGCAAATAGATACATTTGTCATTCAGAGCAAAGCGAAGATTCTTGTATTCACCCATCAGACAGGGGAACAAGTTCTTCGCTTTGTTTTTAATATATATTTCGGATAAATGGCAACAATAGACTGGGTGATTATCATCTTATTGGCTTTAGGAGCTGTCTCTGGTTTTATGAAAGGATTCTTCAAACAACTGGCAGCACTTGTAGGGCTGATAGCCGGACTGCTGGTAGCACGTGCTTTATTTGCCGGTTTGGGTGAACAATTGGCCGTAGTGGTAGGTACTTCTGTGACATTCGGGCAGATACTGGCTTTTCTGTTGATAGGCTTGATAGTACCTTTGGGATTGTCTCTCTTGGCTTCAGCCTTGACGAAAATCGTGGATATGACAGGATTAGGTTTTATCAACCGCTTTTTGGGCGCGGTATTCGGAGCGATAAAATATGCGCTTGTAATCAGTCTGGTCATCCATTTTATTGATTTTGCCGACTCTAAAGATAACTTAATACATTCAACCACTAAGGGAAGTTCGTTGTTATATTATCCGATAAAGGATTTTTCCGCTTTCTTTTATCCTGTGGTGAAAACTGTAACAGAGAAATTTATAGAAACAGATAATATTCAGAATTGATATGCAAATAGAACCCAATAAATATGTGAAGGAACTGACGCAGGCGAAGTATAAATATGGCTTCACTACGGATGTTCACACAGATATTATAGAGAAGGGACTGAATGAGGATGTCGTGCGGCTGATTTCTTCAAAGAAAGGTGAGCCCGACTGGTTGCTTGAGTTCCGTTTGAAAGCGTTTCGCTATTGGCAAACGCTGGAAATGCCTACATGGGCACATTTGAATATTCCGGAGATTGATTATCAGGCTATTTCATATTATGCAGACCCGACAAAGAAAAAAAGAAGGGCCGAAGAGTCTGGATGAAGTGGATCCGGAACTGTTGAAAACCTTTGACAAACTGGGTATTCCTTTGGAAGAACGTATGGCGCTGAGCGGTATGGCGGTAGATGCGGTTATGGACTCCGTCTCTGTGAAGACAACTTTTAAGGAGACACTGATGGAAAAAGGAATTATATTCTGCTCTATCAGTGAAGCGGTGCGTGAACATCCGGATTTGGTGAAGAAGTATTTAGGTTCGGTAGTGGGTTATCGTGATAATTTCTTTGCCGCATTAAACTCGGCTGTGTTCAGTGATGGTTCGTTTGTGTATATCCCGAAGGGGGTTCGCTGCCCGATGGAGCTGTCTACGTACTTCCGTATCAATGCAGCCAATACCGGACAGTTTGAACGTACGCTGATTGTTGCAGATGATGACAGTTATGTGTCTTATCTGGAAGGATGTACGGCACCGATGCGTGATGAAAACCAGTTGCACGCGGCAATTGTGGAAATCGTGGTGCTTGACCGTGCGGAAGTGAAATATTCTACTGTGCAGAACTGGTATCCTGGTGATGCTGAAGGTAAGGGTGGTGTGTATAACTTTGTAACCAAAAGAGGTAATTGCAAAGGTGTGGACAGTAAACTTTCCTGGACACAGGTAGAGACTGGCTCGGCTATTACATGGAAGTATCCAAGTTGTATTTTGAGTGGAGACAATTCTACCGCAGAGTTCTATTCTGTAGCGGTAACCAATAATTATCAGCAGGCAGATACTGGTACGAAGATGATTCACTTAGGTAAAAATACTCGCTCTACTATCGTAAGTAAGGGTATCAGTGCCGGAAAGAGTCAGAACTCTTATCGCGGGCTGGTGCGTGTAGCTGAAAAGGCAGATAATGCAAGGAACTACAGTCAGTGTGATTCTCTGTTGCTGGGCAGCCACTGCGGAGCGCATACATTCCCTTATATGGACATTCACAATGAAACGGCTGTGGTGGAACATGAGGCTACGACTTCCAAAATTTCGGAAGACCAGATTTTCTATTGCAACCAGCGTGGTATCTCTACTGAGGATGCCGTAGGATTGATTGTGAATGGTTATGCAAAGGAAGTTCTGAACAAACTTCCGATGGAGTTTGCCGTAGAGGCTCAGAAATTGCTGTCTGTGTCGTTGGAGGGCAGTGTAGGATAAACGATAAAAATAGATTGTTATGCTAGAGATAAAGAATTTACATGCCAACATTAATGGCAAAGAGATATTGAAAGGTATTAACCTGACTGTAAAGGCAGGCGAAGTCCATGCGATTATGGGGCCTAACGGTTCGGGAAAGAGTACATTGAGCAATGTATTGGTCGGTCATCCAGCTTATGAGGTGACGAAAGGAACCGTAACGTTTGATGGAAAGGATTTATTGGCTTTGAGTCCGGCAGACCGTAGTCATGAAGGATTGTTCCTGTCATTCCAATATCCGGTAGAAATTCCGGGAGTGAGTATGGTGAACTTCATGCGTGCAGCAGTGAATGAGCAGCGTAAGTATAAAGGACTTCCAGCTTTGACGGCCAGTGAGTTCTTGAAGCTGATGCGTCAAAAGAGAGAGATTGTGGAGTTGGACAGCAAGTTGGCTAACCGTTCGGTAAATGAGGGATTCTCTGGAGGTGAGAAGAAGCGTAACGAAATATTCCAGATGGCTATGCTGGAACCGAAGCTGAGCATTTTGGACGAAACTGACTCCGGACTGGATATTGATGCGTTGCGTATTGTGGCTGAAGGAGTGAATAAACTGAAAACTCCGGAAACGAGTTGTATTGTGATTACGCACTATCAGCGTTTGCTGGATTACATTAAACCGGATATTGTACATGTACTTTATAAAGGCCGTATCGTGAAAACTGCAGGTCCGGAACTGGCATTGGAACTGGAAGAAAAAGGATACGATTGGATTAAGAAAGAACTGGGAGAATGAGCATGAAAGCAGAACAGCAATATATTGATCTTTTCACGCAGTGCGAGGCAATGATTTGTCGGCAAAGTGCGGATGTGCTGAATGCGCCCCGTGCGAAGGCATTTGCTGATTTTGAGAAGCTGGGCTTCCCGACTCGCAAACAGGAAAAGTATAAGTATACGGAGGTGAGCAAGTATTTTGCTCCGGATTATGGGTTGAACTTGAATCGCCTGGAATTTCCGGTTAATCCGTATGAAGTGTTCAAGTGTGATGTACCTAATATGAGTACCTCACTTTATTTTGTGGTAAATGATACGTTTGACAAGCATGTGCATCCTTCTGCTCAGTTGCCGGAGGGAGTTTACTTCGGTAGCTTGAAGGATATGGCTGAACAACGCCCTGATTTGGTCAGAAAATATTACGGAAAGCTGGCTGATACGTCGAAGGATGCTCTGGCTGCATTTAATACGATGTTTGCACAGGACGGTGTGTGCATGTATGTGCCGAAGAATGTGGTGTTGGAACGTCCAATCCAGTTGGTGAATATCTTGCGTGCGGATGTGGATTTCATGGTAAACCGTCGTGTCCTGATTATATTGGAGGATGGTGCACAGGCCAAGTTGCTGGTATGTGACCATGCGATGGACGACGTGAATTTCCTTTCTACTCAGGTGGTGGAAGTCTTTGCAGGAGAGAATGCTGTATTCGACTTGTATGAACTGGAAGAAACTCATAACAGTACGGTACGTTTCAATAACTTGTATGTGAATCAGGAAGCTGGCAGTAATGTGCTGTTGAACGGGATGACACTGCACAATGGAACGACTCGTAATACTACAGAAGTGACATTGGCTGGTCGGGGAGCAGAAATCAGCTTGTGCGGAATGGCTATTGCCGATCAGAATGAGCAGGTGGATAACCATACTTTTATTGATCATAAAGTGCCTGACTGCACAAGTAATGAATTGTTTAAGTATGTACTTGACGACCAGGCTGTAGGAGCTTTTGCCGGAAAGGTACTTGTGAGAGAAGGAGCACAGCATACTTCTTCCCAGCAGACAAACCGGAATCTGTGTGCGACCCGTGAAGCACGTATGTACACTCAGCCACAACTGGAAATCTATGCAGATGATGTGAAATGTTCTCATGGAGCTACAGTAGGACAGTTGGATGAAAATGCATTGTTCTATATGCAGCAGCGTGGTATCAGCCTGAAAGAAGCACGTTTGCTGTTGATGTTTGCTTTTGTCAACGAAGTGATTGACCATATCCGGATGGATGCCTTGAAAGATCGCTTGCATCTGCTGGTAGAAAAACGCTTCCGTGGAGAACTGAATAAATGCCAGGGCTGTGCGATTTGTAAATAGTCATATTTTAACAGAGAATTTATGCAATACGATGTCAATAAGATAAGAGAAGACTTCCCGATTCTTGCGCGGTCGGTGTATGGAAAACCGCTGGTTTATTTGGATAACGGGGCTACGACTCAGAAGCCTCGTTGCGTGGTGGAATCTATTACAGACGAGTATTATTCGGTAAATGCGAATGTACACCGTGGGGTGCATTTCTTGTCTCAACAGGCAACGAATTTGCATGAGGCTTCACGTGAGACAGTACGTCGGTTTATTAATGCACGCAGTATTTCGGAAATTGTCTTTACTCGTGGAACGACCGAGAGCATTAACTTAGTTGCTTCTTCATTTGCCGATAGTCAGATGAAAGAAGGGGATGAGGTTATTGTTTCTGTGATGGAGCACCACAGTAATATTGTTTCTTGGCAGCTTCAGGCTGCACGGAAAGGAATCGTGCTGAAAGTAATTCCGATGAATGACCGGGGGGAGCTTTTGTTGGATGAATACGAAAAAGCTTTTTTCGGAAAAGACAAAGCTTGTTTCTGTAGCACACGTATCCAATGTGTTGGGAACAATCAATCCGGTAAAAGATATGATTGCTTTTGCACATTCGCAAGGTGTTCCGGTACTGGTAGATGGGGCGCAGAGTATTCCACACATGAAGGTGGATGTACAGGATTTGGATGCTGACTTTTATGTGTTCAGTGGTCACAAAGTGTACGGCCCTACGGGTATCGGCGTGTTGTATGGGAAGGAAGCTTGGTTGGATAAACTGCCCCCTTATCAGGGAGGAGGGGAGATGATCAAGAATGTCTCTTTTGAAAAGACGACATTTAATGAACTTCCTTTTAAGTTTGAGGCTGGTACTCCCGATTACATTGGGTCTACAGCATTGGCAAAAGCATTAGATTATGTTTCAGCAATAGGAATGGATAACATTTTTGCTTACGAACATGACCTGACTCAGTATGCTATGAACCGTTTAAAAGAAATTCCGGGAATGAGGATTTTGGGTGAAGCGGAGCAGAAAGGAGGAGTCATTTCTTTCTTGGTAGGGGATATACACCATTTTGATATGGGAACCTTGCTTGACCGTTTAGGTATAGCTGTTCGTACAGGACATCACTGTGCGGAACCTTTGATGCACCGTTTGGGCATTGAGGGTACAGTACGTGCTTCTTTGGGATTGTATAATACGAAAGAAGAAATAGATGCGCTGGTGGAAGGCGTGCTTCGAGTAAGCAGAATGTTTGCTTAAATAAAAGTAATTAAAAAATCTCCCGGTCAGGATTTTCATACAGAGAATACTGACCGGGAGATTTTTGTTTATAGACTGATTAGTGGATGGCTTTTGTCGCTTCTTTTAACCAGTTCTTTTCTTCCTCGCTGAGGTATGGGCTAAGTGTGGTATACACTTTTTGGTGATAATCGTTTAACCATGCCTTTTCTTCCGGACTGAGTAAATCAGGTAGAATCGGTTTGAGATCGATAGGGCATAGGGTCAATGCTTCAAATTTATAGAATTCTCCAAAATCAGTCGTCTGGTCGTCTACAATCAGCATGGTGTTTTCTGTGCGCACACCATATTTCCCCGCTTTGTATACTCCTGGCTCATTGGTGACCGTCATGCCAGGAAGGAGAAGAGCAGGCATGTGGTTCATGCGGAACTGATGAGGCCCTTCGTGCACATTCAGAAAATGTCCGACGCCATGCCCTGTACCATGTCCGTAGTTCATGCCTTCTTTCCATATAAACTGTCGTGCCAATACATCGAGCTGGGTGCCACAGGTACCATATGGGAAGTGGGCCATAGAGAGCTGTATGAATCCTTTCAAGATAAGGGTATAATCCTTTTTTTGTTCTTCTGTAATGTGTCCTAATGCGATGGTACGAGTGATGTCGGTTGTCCCATCGAGGTATTGTCCTCCGCTGTCAAGAAGAAGGAGGCCTTCAGGTTTCAGGGTTGCTGCAGTTTCTTCAGTTGCTTCGTAATGTACGATTGCGCCGTGTTCCTGGTAACCGGCTATGGTATCAAAGCTGATACCTTGGAAGTTTTCTTGTGCAGAGCGGAATTCATATAGCTTCTGGTCGATGGATAATTCTGTTTCTGTTCCACTCTTTACGGCGTTTTCTAACCAATAAAGGAAGCGAACCATAGCCAATCCATCGCGTGTCATGGCTTGTTTGAATCCGGCTATTTCTGTAGCGTTTTTGATAGATTTCAAATATAATACCGGAGACTCAATCAGCTTTACCTGACTATTTTTGCTGGCTGCTTGATAAAGGGTATAGTTGGTTGAATAGGGTAGCTGTAAGCAGCCTTCTTTATATTCCCCCAGATCTTGGGCTATTTGTGTATAGTCTTTAATAGAAATCTGGTTTGTTTCTAAATAGCGACGTACCTCATCTGTTAGTTTATCCGGTTGGATGTACAATGTACTTGAAGTAGAGGTGATGAAAAGGTAGGAAACGAATACCGGATTGCAATGTACGTCAGTGCCCCTTAAGTTTAAAGTCCAGGCTATTTCATCCAGGGCGGAAATTAAGATGCCATTGACTTGATTTTCTTTAAGAATAGCTTGTATCCGACTGATTTTTTGATTACACGTCTCTCCGCTGTATTCCAAAGGTAAAATAAATGGAGGGTTCAGCGGTAGTGAGGGGCGGTCTTTCCATAATAAACTAAACGGGTCCTCCACGTTAACCAGTTCTAAATGATATTTTTCAAGTGCTTTTTGCAATTGCAGAGCTTCGGACGTGCTGTTTACCCATCCGTCGATACCGACTTTTTCTCCAGATTTCAGAACGCTTCCTAACCAATCGGCAATGGAAGGAGTTTCCGGAAGACGGTCTCTGAATAAGATTAGTCCGCTTCCTTGAAGTTGTTCTTCTGCCTGTAAAAAATAACGGGAGTCGGTCCATAATCCTCCTTGTGACATAGTGATTACAGCTGTACCGGCCGAACCGGTGAATCCGGAAATCCATTTCCGAGACTCCCAATGAGCTGGTACATATTCTCCAGAATGAGGGTCGGTACTGGGTACAATAAATGCAGATATGTCTTTGGTATGCATAAATCTGCGTAAGGCTTCAATTCTATCAGATATACGGTTCATGATGTAAATGAATTTAAGGAGATTCTAAACAAACATGACAAAAATAATAAATGGTGTGGAAAGGGGAGGCTTGATTTTGTCTGAAGTTGATTTTTTGAATAAAATCTTTTGGAAAGTTTTGTAAATAAAGAAAGTATGTGTAATTTTGCGCCGCAAATTGACTGCGAAATAATTTAATAACAACATACTTAATTTTAAAAACATGATTGTAGTACCAGTAAAAGAAGGCGAAAACATTGAAAAAGCGCTGAAAAAATTCAAAAGAAAATTTGAAAAAACAGGTGTTGTAAAAGAACTGAGAAGCAGACAGCAGTATGACAAACCGTCTGTTTTGAAGAGACTTAAAATGGAACGTGCTATTTACGTTCAGAAAATGCAGCAGAACGAAGATTAATAATTCTGCAAAACTCTTGAATTATTGAATTCTTTTTCATAAATTCGTTGCTGAGAATAAAAGCGATGTTTCTATGTTGAAAGATTCTTTTCTGAAGTATTTGCTTCTTGAGCGGAATTATTCCGAAAAAACAATTCTTAGTTACGGGATAGATTTGAATGAGTTCGAAGCATACTTTAAGAGTGCGGACGAAGAACTTGAATTTACCAGTGTGGATGCGGATATAGTTCGTGGATGGGTGCTCTCATTAATGGAGGAAGGTCGCGCTGAAACAACGGTAAACAGGAAACTTAGTTCGCTTCGCTCTTTTTATCATTATTTGCTACGTCAGAAGTTGGTGGCGGTGGATCCGGTGGCAAAAGTTGTCGGTCCGAAGAGAAAGAAGCCTTTACCAGTTTTCGTAAGAGATGAGGCGATGAATCAACTTCTTGATGGATTCGAATTCCCGCAAACTTTTGAGGGAGTGCGTGATAAGACTATGCTTGAGGTGTTTTATTCTACTGGCATGCGGCGCGCTGAATTGATAGCTTTGAGGGATGGAGATGTTGATTTTTCGGCATTGGTGATAAAAGTGACAGGAAAGAGAAATAAACAGCGCTTAATTCCTTTTGGAGATAGACTGCAAGAGGTTTTGAGTGTGTATCTACAGGAAAGAGTTCGTTTTTATTCGGGTGAATGTGAGGCTTTCTTTATTCGAAAGGGTGGGGCAAGGCTTTCTCCTTCATCTGTGAACTATATTGTGAAACGATACCTTTCAAAGGTTGTGACGCTGAAGAAGAAAAGTCCTCATGTGTTGCGGCATACTTTTGCTACATCTATGTTAAACCATCAGGCAGAGCTGGAAGCGGTAAAAGAATTGCTGGGGCATGAAAGCTTGACGACGACAGAAGTCTATACTCATACAACTTTTGAGGAGTTAAAACAAGTTTATGAACAAGCTCATCCTAGAGCGTAAAGAAAAGGAGGTATTTATGGAAGTAAGAATTCAATCCATTCATTTCGATGCATCTGACAAACTGGAGGCTTTTATCCAGAAAAAAGCTGAGAAGCTCGAGAAGTTTTGCGATAATATAATGAAAGTAGAGGTGTCTTTGAAAGTTGTAAAACCTGAAACTGTAATGAATAAGGAAGCAGGGGTGCGCGTGTTGGCACTGAATTCAGAGTTTTATGCGGAAAAAATAAGTGATACATTCGAAGAATCGATAGATGTGTGCATGGAGGCACTGTCTAAGCAACTGTTGAAGGCAAAAGAAAAACTTCAAGGTAAATAAAAAAGTTGCGTAAAAGTTTTGTGATTAAAAAATAATATCTAACTTTGCAGCCGCTAAGTTATGGAAAATGACGAGGCTGCAAAGTTTGATTTTGCCTCTTTAGCTCAGTTGGCCAGAGCACGTGATTTGTAATCTCGGGGTCGTTGGTTCGAATCCGACAAGAGGCTCAAAAAGAAAGATCTTAGTCTGATTCTAAGAAATGGGCAAATACCAGAGTGGCCAAATGGGGCAGACTGTAAATCTGCTGGCTTACGCCTTCGGTGGTTCGAATCCATCTTTGCCCACTGAAATTGCGGAAGTAGCTCAGTTGATAGAGCATTAGCCTTCCAAGCTGAGGGTCGCGGGTTTGAGTCCCGTCTTCCGCTCTTTTTCTTTTGCTGTTATAGCTCAGCGGTAGAGCACTTCCTTGGTAAGGAAGAGGTCCCGGGTTCAAGTCCCGGTAACAGCTCGTGAATTTGTAAAGCTGATTATTAATCAAAATAAATAACAAGTAAAGCTATGGCTAAAGAGAAATTTGAACGTTCGAAACCGCACGTTAACATTGGTACTATCGGTCACGTTGACCACGGTAAAACCACTTTGACTGCTGCCATTACAACTGTATTGGCAAAAAAAGGTCTGTCAGAATTGCGTTCTTTCGATTCTATCGATAACGCTCCTGAAGAAAAAGAAAGAGGTATTACTATCAACACTTCTCACGTAGAATATCAGACTGCTAACCGTCACTATGCTCACGTAGACTGTCCGGGACACGCCGACTACGTTAAGAACATGGTTACTGGTGCTGCTCAGATGGATGGTGCTATCATCGTAGTTGCTGCTACTGATGGTCCGATGCCTCAGACTCGTGAACACATCTTGTTGGCTCGTCAGGTAAACGTTCCTCGTCTGGTTGTATTCTTGAACAAATGCGACATGGTTGATGACGAAGAAATGTTGGAACTGGTTGAAATGGAAATGCGTGAACTGTTGTCATTCTATGACTTCGACGGTGATAATACTCCTATCATCCGTGGTTCTGCTTTGGGTGCATTGAATGGTGTTCCTCAGTGGGAAGAAAAAGTTATGGAATTGATGGATGCAGTTGATAGCTGGATCCCTCTGCCTCCGCGTGATGTAGATAAACCGTTCTTGATGCCGGTTGAAGACGTATTCTCAATCACTGGTCGTGGTACTGTAGCTACAGGTCGTATCGAAGCTGGTGTTATCAAGGTTGGTGACGAAGTTGAAATCTTGGGTCTTGGTGAAGACAAGAAATCAGTTGTAACTGGTGTTGAGATGTTCCGCAAATTGTTGGATCAGGGTGAAGCTGGTGATAACGTAGGTTTGTTGCTTCGTGGTATCGACAAGAACGAAATCAAACGTGGTATGATTTTGTGTCACCCGGGTCAGGTTAAAGCTCACTCTAAATTCAAAGCTGAGGTTTATATCCTGAAGAAAGAAGAAGGTGGTCGTCACACTCCGTTCCACAACAAATATCGTCCTCAGTTCTATCTGCGTACTATGGACTGTACAGGTGAAATCACTTTGCCGGAAGGAACAGACATGGTAATGCCGGGTGATAACGTAACAATCAACGTTGAGTTGATTTATCCGGTTGCATTGAACGTAGGTCTGCGCTTCGCTATCCGTGAAGGTGGTCGTACAGTAGGTGCTGGTCAGATTACTGAACTTCTTGACTAATAATATCTTATAATAGATAGATTGATAGTTCCCGGAGGAATTCGGGAACTATTTTTACGGGAATAGCTCAGTTGGTAGAGCATCGGTCTCCAAAACCGAGTGTCGGGAGTTCGAGCCTCTCTTCCCGTGCTAAAATTAAAAGAATATGTTTACAAAGATAACAAATTATTGTAAGGAATCTTATGACGAACTAGTCCATAAAGTATCATGGCCTACTCGTTCAGAACTTTCTAGTAGTGCAGTGGTTGTTTTAACTGCTTCCCTCCTCATTGCACTCGTTGTTTTTCTAATGGATTCTGCCTTCCAGTTTATCATGGAAGATGTTATCTATCCGCACTAATAAACAGTAAGAAAACATGTCTGAGATTGAAAAAAAATGGTACGTATTACGTGCCGTGAGTGGAAAGGAAAACAAGGTGAAAGAATATCTTGATGCAGACATCAAGCATGGTAACCTTGGCGACTACGTGTCTCAGGTGTTGATTCCTACCGAAAAGACGTATCAGGTTCGTAACGGTAAGAAAATCGTAAAAGAGAGAACTTATCTTCCTGGTTACGTTTTGGTAGAAGCCGCTTTGGTTGGAGAGGTCGCTCATCATTTGAGAAATACTCCTAACGTTATTGGCTTCTTGGGAGGACTGGATCACCCGGTTCCTCTGAGACAATCGGAAGTGAATCGTATTCTGGGTACGGTAGATGAACTTCAGGAAAGCGGAGAGGATTTGAATATCCCTTATACCGTAGGAGAAACAGTGAAAGTAAGCGTTGGCCCGTTCAGCGGATTCAGTGGTCTCATTGAAGAAGTAAATGCGGAAAAACGTAAGCTGAAAGTAATGGTCAAAATATTCGGGCGGAAAACTCCGTTGGAATTAGGCTTTACGGATGTGGAAAAAGAATAATGCATTTTGTTACGTGCAATTGTTCTATTCGTTAAATACTTATATAAAAATTACAAAAGAAAATGGCTAAAGAAGTTGCTGGACTAATCAAATTACAGATTAAAGGAGGCGCTGCAAATCCATCACCTCCCGTTGGACCTGCTCTGGGTTCTAAGGGTATCAATATCATGGAATTTTGCAAGCAATTCAACGCCAGAACCCAGGACAAGGCAGGTAAAGTATTACCTGTAATCATTACCTACTACACAGACAAGTCTTTTGATTTCGTAATCAAAACTCCTCCTGTAGCTATTCAGTTGCTTGAGGCTGCCAAAATCAAGAGTGGATCTGCAGAACCTAACCGTAAGAAAGTCGCTGAACTGACTTGGGGTCAGATTCGTGCAATTGCTCAGGATAAGATGGTTGACTTGAACTGCTTTACTATCGAATCTGCTATGTCAATGGTAGCAGGAACAGCTAGAAGTATGGGTATCGCTGTAAAAGGTGACTTCCCGGGTAATAACTAATTAACTTCAATTGATAATGGGTAAACTGACAAAAAATCAAAAGTTGGCTGCAGAAAAGATTGAAGCAGGGAAAGCATACTCACTGAAGGAAGCTTCTGAATTGGTAAAGGAAATTACTTTTACAAAGTTTGATGCTTCATTAGATATTGACGTACGTTTAGGTGTAGACCCTCGTAAGGCTAACCAGATGGTAAGAGGCGTTGTTTCTCTTCCTCATGGAACTGGAAAACAGGTACGTGTGCTTGTTCTGTGTACACCGGATGCTGAAGCTGCTGCAAAAGAAGCTGGAGCTGACTATGTTGGTCTTGATGAATATATTGAAAAGATCAAAGGTGGATGGACTGATATTGATGTGATTATCACTATGCCGTCTATCATGGGTAAGATTGGTGCGCTGGGTCGTGTGCTTGGTCCTCGTGGATTGATGCCGAACCCGAAAAGCGGTACTGTAACTATGGATGTAGCTAAGGCTGTTAAGGAAGTTAAGCAAGGTAAGATTGACTTTAAGGTTGATAAGAGCGGTATCGTTCATACTTCAATCGGTAAGGTTTCTTTCTCTGCTGAGCAGATCCGTGAAAATGCGAAAGAATTTATCGCTACTATCATTAAACTGAAACCGACCACAGCTAAAGGTACTTATATCAAGAGTATTTATCTTTCAAGTACTATGAGTAAGGGTATTAAGATTGACCCTAAATCAGTAGACGAAATCTAATAATTAAGGAGGAATCATGAGAAAGGAAGATAAAGGCGTAATTATTGGTCAGTTAGCAGATACTGTAAAGCAATACGGACATTTTTACTTGGTTGATACAACTGCAATGGATGCAGCTGCTACAAGTGACCTTCGTAAAAAATGTTTCAAGGCTGGTATCAAGCTGATAGTTGTGAAGAATTCTTTGCTTCACAAGGCTTTGATGAGCTTGGATGTGGATTACTCACCATTGTTTGATTCTTTGAAGGGTACTACTTCTGTAATGTTCTGTGAAACAGCTAATGCTCCGGCTAAACTGTTGAAGGAATACAAAGATGGAGTTCCTACCCTGAAAGCTGCTTATGCAGAAGAAGGATTCTACGTGGGTGCAGACCAGTTGGAAGCTCTCGCAACAATCAAGAGCAAGAACGAAGTTATTGCAGAAATCGTGGCTTTGCTGCAGTCTCCTGCAAAGAACGTTATCTCGGCTCTTCAATCAGGTGGCAACACCATTCACGGAGTTCTTCAGACTTTGGCAGAACGTGCAGAATAATTGCACTCTGTGCCTAGTCGAGAATATACCAAACAACTTTAATATTTAAATAGTACAAACAATTAAATTTCATACAAAAATGGCAGATTTGAAAGCTTTTGCAGAACAATTAGTTAACTTGACAGTAAAAGAAGTTAATGAACTTGCAACTATCCTTAAAGAAGAATACGGTATTGAACCTGCTGCTGCAGCTGTAGCTGTTGCTGCTGGTCCTGCTGCTGCTGGTGCAGCTGCTGCTGAAGAAAAAACTTCATTCGATGTAGTTTTGAAGAGCGCAGGTGCTGCTAAATTGCAGGTTGTTAAGGCCGTTAAAGAAGCTTGTGGTCTTGGCTTGAAAGAAGCAAAAGACTTGGTTGACGGTGCTCCTAGCACAGTGAAAGAAGGTTTGGCTAAAGATGAAGCTGAATCTTTGAAGAAAACTTTGGAAGAAGCTGGAGCTGAAGTTGAACTTAAATAAGATTATCCTGTAAATCAGGTAGTTCGGTTAAGAGTCCTCTGTAAAGAGGATTCTTAACCTTTTTGCGTCTATATTAAGTTCACTAGGTTTCATCTGTCGGAACTGTGAGAGTGACCGACTGTTATTATCCTAGTTTTTACATTTTAAACTCCATACAGATGTCTTCAGAAACTCAAAATCAACGAATTAATTTTGCTTCTATTAAGAATCCGATGCAGTATCCGGATTTCCTGGAAGTACAGTTGAAGTCATTTCAGGACTTCTTGCAATTAGATACCCCACCCGAAAAACGAAAGAATGATGGCTTGTATAAGGTTTTTGCGGAAAACTTCCCTATAGCTGATACACGCAATAACTTCGTGCTCGAGTTCCTTGACTACTATATTGATCCGCCTCACTATACAATTGATGATTGTTTGGAACGTGGCTTGACATATAGTGTACCTTTGAAAGCTAAATTGAAGCTTTATTGTACCGACCCCGATCACGAAGATTTTGATACAGTGATTCAGGACGTGTATCTGGGACCGATTCCTTATATGACTCCGAAAGGTACCTTTGTAATTAATGGTGCTGAACGTGTAGTTGTTTCTCAGCTTCACCGTTCTCCGGGTGTATTCTTTGGTCAGAGCATCCATGCCAATGGTACCAAATTGTATTCGGCTCGTATTATCCCGTTTAAAGGATCTTGGATTGAGTTCGCTACGGATATCAACAATGTGATGTATGCGTACATCGACCGTAAGAAGAAGCTTCCGGTAACAACTTTGTTGAGAGCTGTAGGATTTGAAAATGATAAGGATATTCTTGAAATTTTCAATCTGGCTGAGGATGTAAAGGTTAACAAAACTAACCTGAAAAAGATTATTGGACGCAAATTAGCTGCTCGTGTATTGAAAACATGGACAGAAGATTTTGTGGATGAAGATACTGGTGAAGTTGTTTCTATCGAACGTAACGAGGTAGTAATTGACCGTGAAACTGTTATTGAACCTGAACATATCGACTTGATTATCGAGTCTGGTGTACAGAATATCCTCGTTCACAACGAAGAAGCAAATGCCTCTGACTATTCTATTATCTTCAATACTTTACAGAAAGACCCAAGTAACTCTGAAAAAGAAGCTGTATTGTATATCTATCGTCAGTTGCGTAATGCCGATCCGGCCGATGATGCAAGTGCACGTGAAGTTATCAACAACTTGTTCTTCTCAGAAAAACGTTATGACCTGGGGGATGTAGGACGTTATCGTATCAACAAGAAGTTGAACTTGGATACTCCTATGGATGTCAGAGTATTGACGAAACAAGATATTATTGAAATTATCAAATATCTCATTGAGTTGATTAACTCAAAGGCTGATGTGGATGATATTGACCACTTGAGTAACCGTCGTGTACGTACAGTGGGTGAACAGTTGTCTAATCAGTTTGCAATCGGTCTGGCTCGTATGTCACGTACAATCCGTGAACGTATGAACGTACGCGACAACGAAGTATTTACTCCGATTGATTTGATTAACGCGAAAACTATTTCGTCTGTAATCAACTCATTCTTTGGAACGAATGCTTTGTCACAGTTCATGGACCAGACTAACCCGCTGGCTGAAATTACGCATAAGCGTCGTCTGTCTGCTTTGGGACCTGGTGGTTTGTCACGTGACCGTGCTGGTTTCGAGGTTCGAGACGTACACTATACTCACTATGGTCGTTTGTGTCCGATTGAAACTCCTGAAGGTCCGAACATCGGTTTGATTTCTTCTTTGTGTGTTTACGCAAAGATTAATGAACTGGGCTTTATCGTAACTCCTTACCGTAAGGTAAAGGATGGAGTAGTAGACTTGTCAAATGAAGGTATTGAATACCTTTCTGCAGAAGAAGAAGAAGACAAGATTATTGCTCAGGGTAATGCTCCGCTGAATGATGACGGTACATTTATCCGTGAAAAGGTAAAAGCACGTCGTGATGCGGATTATCCGGTAGTTACTCCGGACCAGGTAGAATTAATGGACGTAGCTCCTCAGCAGATTGCATCTATTGCGGCTTCATTGATTCCGTTCCTTGAACATGACGATGCGAACCGTGCGTTGATGGGATCTAACATGATGCGCCAGGCAGTTCCTTTGTTGAAGACTGAAGCTCCGATTGTAGGTACAGGTATCGAAAAACAATTGTGTGAAGATTCACGTACACAGATTGCTGCAGAAGGTGATGGTGTGATTGACTTTGTGGATGCTACTACAATTCGTATTTTGTATGACCGTACAGAAGATGAAGAGTTTGTAAGTTTCGAACCGGCATTGAAGGAATATCGTATTCCGAAGTTCCGCAAGACAAACCAGAGCATGACCATCGACTTGCGCCCGATTTGTAATAAAGGACAGCGCGTGAAGAAGGGAGATATCCTGACTGAAGGTTATTCTACTGCAAATGGAGAGCTGGCATTGGGTAAGAACTTGCTGGTAGCTTACATGCCTTGGAAGGGTTACAACTACGAGGATGCTATTGTATTGAACGAACGTGTGGTTCGTGAAGATATTCTGACATCTGTTCACGTAGATGAATATATTCTGGAAGTACGCGAAACTAAACGCGGTATGGAGGAACTGACTTCTGATATTCCGAATGTGAGCGAAGAAGCAACCAAAGATTTGGATGAAAACGGTATCGTACGTATTGGTGCACGTATTGAGCCAGGCGATATCCTGATTGGTAAGATTACTCCGAAGGGAGAATCTGATCCTTCTCCGGAAGAAAAACTGTTGCGTGCTATCTTTGGCGACAAGGCTGGAGATGTGAAGGATGCTTCATTGAAAGCTTCTCCATCATTGCGCGGTGTGGTTATTGACAAGAAATTATATTCTCGTGTAATCAAGACTCGTAGTGAGAAAAATGCAGATAAGGCTATTCTGCCGAAACTGAATGAAGAATTTGAAGAAAAAGCTGCAGCTCTGAAGGCAATCTTGATTGACAAGTTGCTGGTATTGACAGCTGATAAGGTTTCTCAGGGTGTGAAGGATTATCTGGGAACTGAAGTGATTGCCAAGGGAGCTAAGTTTACTAAATACGATTTGGAATCATTGGATTATACCGTAATTCAGTTGAGCAAGTGGACTGCTGATGCTCATAAGAATGATATGATTCGTGATCTTATCGTAAACTATCTGAAGAAGTACAAGGAACTGGATGCCGAATTGAAACGTAAGAAGTTTGCGTTGACAATCGGTGATGAGTTGCCTTCAGGTATTATTCAGATGGCGAAGGTTTACATTGCTAAGAAACGTAAGATTGGTGTGGGTGATAAGATGGCCGGTCGTCACGGTAACAAGGGTATCGTTTCACGTGTGGTTCGTCAGGAAGATATGCCGTTCTTGGCTGACGGTACACCGGTTGATATCGTATTGAACCCGTTGGGTGTGCCTTCTCGTATGAACATCGGTCAGATTTTCGAAGCCGTATTGGGACGTGCCGGAAAAGAATTGGGCGTGAAGTTTGCGACTCCGATTTTCGATGGTGCTACTTTGGATGACTTGGATGAATGGACTGACAAAGCTGGTTTGCCACGTTATTGTAAGACTTACTTGTATGATGGTGGTACAGGTGATCAGTTTGACCAGCCGGCTACAGTCGGTGTGACTTACATGTTGAAACTGGGTCACATGGTTGAAGACAAGATGCATGCCCGTTCAATCGGTCCGTACTCATTGATCACTCAGCAGCCGCTTGGTGGTAAGGCTCAGTTCGGTGGTCAGCGTTTCGGAGAAATGGAGGTTTGGGCAATCGAAGCATTCGGTGCTGCTCATGTACTTCAGGAAATCTTGACTATCAAGTCTGATGACGTAGTAGGACGTTCTAAGGCATACGAAGCAATTGTGAAAGGTGAACCTATGCCGACTCCGGGTATTCCTGAATCTCTCAACGTATTGTTGCATGAACTTAGAGGTTTGTGCTTGAGCATTACGCTGGAATAACTTTTTCAAATGAAGAATGGAAAAGATAACTTCCATTCTTCATGATTAAATTCTTCATTATCATAAAATAAAAAGTATGGCTTTTAGAAAAGATACTAAGATAAAAAGTAATTTCTCAAAGATTACGATCGGTCTGGCATCACCCGAAGAGATTCTGGAAAATTCTTATGGTGAGGTTCTGAAACCGGAAACCATCAACTATCGTACTTATAAACCGGAACGTGACGGTTTGTTCTGCGAACGTATCTTCGGTCCGGTGAAAGACTACGAATGTCATTGCGGTAAGTACAAACGTATTCGCTACAAAGGCATTGTCTGCGACCGATGCGGTGTGGAAGTAACAGAAAAGAAAGTACGTCGTGAGCGTAGTGGTCACATTCAGTTGGTGGTACCTGTAGCTCATATCTGGTATTTCCGTTCATTGCCTAATAAGATTGGTTATCTGCTGGGATTGCCGACGAAGAAACTGGATGCTATCATTTATTATGAACGTTATGTAGTTATCCAGCCGGGTGTGAAGGCTGAAGATGGTATCAGTAAATATGACTTGTTGTCTGAAGAAGAGTACCTGGATATTATGGAAACTCTTCCGAAGGAAAATCAATACCTGGAAGACAGCGATCCGAATAAATTCATCGCCAAGATGGGTGCTGAAGCAATCTATGATTTGCTGGTAGGAATTGATTTGGATGCTCTGTCATACGAATTGCGTCATAAGGCAAACAATGATTCTTCACAGCAGCGTAAGAATGAAGCTTTGAAGCGCTTGCAGGTAGTAGAATCTTTCCGTGCATCTCGTGGCCGCAACAAACCGGAATGGATGATTGTACGTATCGTACCGGTTATTCCGCCTGAATTGCGTCCGTTGGTTCCGCTGGATGGTGGTCGCTTTGCAACTTCAGACTTGAACGATTTGTATCGTCGTGTGATTATCCGTAACAACCGTTTGAAACGTCTGATTGAAATCAAGGCTCCGGAAGTAATCTTACGTAATGAGAAACGTATGCTTCAGGAAGCTGTCGATTCATTGTTCGACAACTCTCGTAAGTCGAGTGCAGTGAAGACAGATGCCAACCGTCCGTTGAAATCTTTGTCAGACAGCTTGAAAGGTAAGCAAGGACGTTTCCGTCAGAACTTGTTGGGTAAACGTGTGGACTACTCTGCTCGTTCTGTAATCGTTGTAGGTCCGGAATTGAAGATGGGTGAATGTGGTATTCCTAAGTTGATGGCTGCAGAATTGTACAAACCGTTCATCATCCGTAAGCTGATTGAACGTGGTATTGTGAAGACTGTGAAATCAGCGAAGAAGATTGTAGACCGCAAGGAATCTGTTATCTGGGATATCCTGGAACATGTAATGAAGGGACACCCTGTATTGCTGAACCGTGCTCGACACTCACCGTTTGGGTATTCAGGCCTTCCAGCCGAAGATGATTGAAGGAAAAGCTATACAGTTGCACCCGTTGGCTTGTACCGCGTTCAACGCCGACTTCGATGGTGACCAGATGGCCGTACACTTGCCTTTGAGTAACGAAGCTGTACTGGAAGCTCAGATGTTGATGCTTCAGTCACACAATATTTTGAACCCTGCCAATGGTGCGCCTATCACTGTGCCTGCACAGGATATGGTATTGGGATTGTATTACATTACCAAATTGCGTAAGGGTGCCAAAGGTGAAGGTTTGATTTTCTATGGACCGGAAGAAGCAATGATTGCTTACAATGAAGGTAAGGTAGACATTCACGCTATTATCAGCGTAGTGGCTAATGACCTTGATGAAAACGGCAATATCGTGAAGAAGTTGATTAAGGAAACTTCTGTAGGTCGTGTCATTGTAAATGAACTGGTTCCGGATGAATGTGGTTATTTGAATACCGTTATTTCTAAGAAGTCTCTGCGTGACATCATCAGCGATGTTATTAAGACTGTCGGTGTGGCTCGTGCTTGCGAATTCTTGGATGGTATCAAGAACTTAGGTTATAAGAAAGCATTCGAAGGTGGTCTGTCATTCAACTTGGGTGATATCATTATCCCGAAGGAGAAGGAAGAACTGGTAAAACGTGGTAACGAAGAAATCGAACAGATTATGATGAACTATAACATGGGATTCATCACCGATAACGAACGTTACAACCAGGTAATTGATACTTGGACTCACGTAAACAGTGACTTGTCAGACATTCTATATAAGACTATTAAGAACGACGACCAAGGATTTAACTCTGTATTTATGATGTTGGATTCTGGTGCCCGTGGTTCTAAGGAACAGATCCGTCAGTTGTCTGGTATGCGTGGTTTGATGGCTAAACCGCAGAAAGCTGGTGCTGAGGGTGCACAGATTATTGAAAACCCGATTCTTTCTAACTTTAAGGAAGGTCTTTCGGTGTTGGAATACTTTATCTCTACCCACGGTGCTCGTAAGGGTCTTGCCGATACCGCGTTGAAGACTGCCGATGCCGGATACTTGACTCGTCGTTTGGTTGACGTTTCTCATGACGTGATTATCAACGAAGAAGACTGTGGTACATTGCGTGGTCTGGTTTGTACAGCATTGAAGAACAACGATGAAGTTATCGCTACTTTGTACGAACGTATTCTGGGTCGTGTATCTGTTCATGATATTATCCACCCGACAACTGGTAAGCTGATTGTAGCTGCTGGTGAAGAAATCACAGAAGACATTGCGGAAGAAATCGAAAAATCTCCGATTGAAAGCGTAGAAATCCGTTCTGTATTGACTTGTGAATCTAAGAAGGGTGTATGTGCGAAATGTTACGGACGTAACTTGGCTACCAGCCGTATGGTACAGAAAGGTGAAGCTGTCGGCGTAATCGCTGCTCAGTCAATCGGTGAACCGGGTACTCAGTTGACTCTGCGTACATTCCACGCCGGAGGTATCGCAGGTAATATGGCTGCCAATGCAAGTATCGTAGCTAAGAATGATGCTCGTCTGGAATTCGAAGAATTGCGTACGGTTGATGCAGTAGAAGAAACTGGTGAACCAGTGAAGATTGTAGTAGGTCGTTTGGCCGAGGTTCGCTTTGTGGATGTGAATACAGGTATCATCCTTTCTACTCACAACGTTCCTTACGGTTCTAAGTTGTATGCTTCAGACGGTGAGGTGGTAGAAAAGGGCAAGCTGATTGCTAAGTGGGATCCGTTCAACGCCGTTATCGTAACAGAAGCTGCTGGTAAGATTGACTTTGAATCAGTAATTGAAAACGTAACCTATAAGGTAGAATCAGATGAAGCTACTGGTTTGCGTGAAATCATTATTACTGAATCTAAGGATAAGACGAAGATTCCGTCATTGCACATCTTGGATGAGAACGGTGGAATTATCCGTACATACAACTTACCGGTAGGTGGTCACGTAGTAGTAGAAGACAAACAAACCGTGAAGTCGGGTGATATTCTGGTGAAGATTCCGCGTGCCGTAGGTAAGGCGGGTGATATCACCGGTGGTCTTCCACGTGTAACTGAGTTGTTCGAAGCTCGTAATCCGTCTAATCCGGCTGTCGTTTCTGAAATCGATGGTGAAATTACGATGGGTAAGATTAAACGTGGTAACCGTGAAATCATCGTTACATCGAAGACTGGTGACGTTCGTAAGTACCTGGTTGCTTTGTCTAAGCAGATTCTGGTTCAGGAAAACGACTATGTACGTGCCGGAACTCCGTTGTCTGACGGTGCTATTACTCCTGCCGACATCTTGGCCATCAAAGGTCCTACAGCCGTTCAGGAATATATCGTAAATGAAATCCAGGACGTTTACCGTCTGCAGGGTGTGAAGATTAACGATAAGCACTTCGAAATCATCGTTCGTCAGATGATGCGTAAGGTACAGATTGACGAACCGGGTGATACTCGCTTCTTGGAACAGCAGGTTGTAGACCGCATTGAATTCAATGAGGAAAACGACCGTATCTGGGGTAAGAAAGTGGTTGTAGACGCTGGTGATTCTCAGAACTTGCAGCCGGGACAGATTGTTACAGCTCGTAAGCTCCGTGATGAAAACAGTATGCTGAAACGCCGTGACTTGAAACTGGTTGAAGTACGTGATGCTGTTCCTGCTACTTCTACTCAGATTCTGCAGGGTATTACACGTGCTGCATTGCAGACATCAAGCTTCATGTCTGCTGCATCATTCCAGGAAACTACCAAGGTATTGAACGAAGCTGCTATCAACGGTAAGGTTGATAAACTGGAAGGTATGAAAGAGAACGTAATCTGCGGTCACTTGATTCCTGCTGGTACAGGTCAGCGTGAGTTTGAAAAGATTGTGGTAGGTTCTAAAGAAGAATACGATCGCATCTTGGCTAACAAGAAGAATGTATTAGATTACAGTGGAGTTGAATAATCTCAATTACTATCATAAAAAGAGCCGTCTCATTTGAGGCGGCTTTTTTTATGTGCTTATTCGATGTAAGCAAGCATCGTATATTTAAAGTTTTTCGTTACTCTGATAATTGACTATTATAATTGTGTAGTACCTGTCATTTCCACATTATAGGAGGGGAAATAGTACTTTGCTGATGCGTAGCCCGGTTTTATTTCCTTTTCCAATATAGCAGGATGAAACGTCCTCCTGTGGCCATTAAGGCGAGGGAAAGTCCGGTATAAAAGACCGCAATAAAACTTTCCGGTAGCAGGCGTGCGGTACGGATAGTTATACCCAGTGCAATCATGAAAGCCATCATCAGCCAACCCTTCACGTCAAAAAACGAGAATGGACAGCGTTTGTTGGGGTTACCGGCTGTGATACGCTGTGCATGCTTGCGGTAAAGCTTGTGGAAAATCATGCAGAAAAACAGCAGGAATATCAGACTGGCCTCGCAGACCTTGAGCAGCCAGTAGTGCGCGTCCGTTATCCAGCAGGAAATGCCGATACGGAGAATGTTGATACCGGCAACCAGCCATACGATTCCGGCCGTAAGCAGCAGCGTATTGGAAGATACTCCGTATTTCATATATTCTCAGCTTAGAACCACTTTATTTTCCGGAAAATAACAAAGGCCGTTGCCGAGAGGAAGATGGAGAAACATACAATCAAGGCAAAGGCGTGCGGCAGTCCTTCGATGTGAATATCCACGTTCATACCATAGAAACTGGCAATCAGCGTCGGTACCATCAGCACGATAGACAGACTGGTCATGCGTTTCATTATGGTGTTCACGTTATTGGAGATGATGGAAGCAAAAGCATCCATGGTACCTGTAAGAATGTCGCTGTAGATGTTTACCTGATTGTGTGCCTGCTTCAGTTCGATGAGCACATCTTCTGTCAGTTCCGTATTCTGATAGTCCTTCTCGTTAAAGATATTCTGCAATTTGCCTATCATGACCTCGTTGCCACGGATAGACGTATTGAAATATACCAGACTCTTCTGCAGGTTCATCAGTCGGAGTAAGTCCTCGTTACGGATGCTACGTTCCAACTCCTTTTCCGCATTGTTTACTTCGTTGTTGATTTGTTTCAGGTATTTCAGGAACCATACAGCCGACGAGTAAATCAGTCGTAGAATCAGTTCGTATTTATTGGGTACGTTGATACCTTTACGCTGCGTATGTTCGATGAAATCCGGCAGCATCTCCGTAGAGTGATAGCACACCGAAATTACCAGTTCATTGTTCGTAATGATACCGATAGGCACCGTGGCATACGGCACTTTTGCATCAGGAGTCTGTACGGGAATACGCAGAATGGTCAGCAGCCAGTTACCTTCCGTATCCGTACGCGGACGTTCGTCGGTATCGGCAATGTCATTCAAAAAAGACTGGGGAACTTTTAATTGTTCTTGCAGGAAGTGGAAGTCCGCGGCATCCGGACATTCAATGTTAATCCAGCAGTTAGGTTGCCAGTTGGCTTTCTCTACAAAGCCAGCTTCACAAAAAAGATACTTTCTCATCTGTCTGCTCCTTTCCTTCATTTTAAGCCCGGAGGAGCATCTTCAGAGTAAAAGACAGGATTACTCACGACACCCCTTCAGGAAGTGGTTAAAATAATTGTAATACGTTCGCGAGTAATAATCGTCCATATTAGTTCGTTTTAGGATATAAAAAAATGTTCGTTTATTCAACGAACTCTCAAGCTCTTCAGGTTGGACTTGAACCAACGACCCTCTGATTAACAGTCAGATGCTCTAACCGACTGAGCTACTGAAGAAGATTTAAACATGTTTCAAAAATGAGCTCTTCAGGTTGGACTTGAACCAACGACCCTCTGATTAACAGTCAGATGCTCTAACCGACTGAGCTACTGAAGAAGATTCAAACATGTTTCAAAAAAAGGAGCTCTTCAGGTTGGACTTGAACCAACGACCCTCTGATTAACAGTCAGATGCTCTAACCGACTGAGCTACTGAAGAAGGTTTTCCTTTAATTGCGATGCAAAGGTAGTAGGATATTTTGAATTATGCAATATCTTTGCAAAAAAAATGAAGTAAAATGGATAAAATTATAGGAATGGGCAATGCATTGGTCGATGTGCTGGTAAGAATTGATGACGATTCCTTGCTGGAAAAGCTACATTTGCCCAAAGGAAGCATGCAGTTGATACAAGAAGACACCTTGTCTGAAATACGTAAATATACCTCAGGGATGAAGATTCATCGCTCTACCGGTGGTTCGGCCGGCAATACGGTCTGTGCACTGGCCGCATTGGGAGCCAATCCCGGATTTATCGGAAAGGTAGGTCAGGACGAGACAGGAGCTTTCTTTGGCGATACCCTTCGTCAGCGCGGGGTAAATGCCTTGCTGGCCACCTGCGATTTGCCGTCGGGCATTGCGTCGACTTTCATTTCTACCGATGGAGAGCGTACGTTCGGTACTTATCTGGGAGCAGCTGCCACACTGAGAGCAGAAGACTTGTCGCGTAAAATGTTTGCCGGATATAATTATCTCTATATTGAAGGCTATCTTTTGCAAGACCATGACCTGATGCTGCGCGCCGTACAGCTGGCCAAGGAAGAAGGACTTCAGGTTTGTCTCGACATGGCAAGCTACAATGTGGTGGAAGCCGAACGTGACTTCTTCGACCAGTTGATTGTGAAATATGTGGACATCGTGTTTGCCAATGAGAGCGAAGCACTGGCCTATACGGGAAAAACCCCTCATGAAGCTCTGGAAGAAATTGCGTCCAAATGCAGCATTGCTGTGGTGAAAACCGGAAAAGAAGGCTCCCTCGTGAAGAAAGGAACAGAAGTCATTCAACTGCTGTCTTGTCCGGTCGATAATGTGCTGGACACCACCGGTGCAGGCGATTTCTATGCCGCCGGTTTCATGTACGGCCTGACGTGCGGTTATTCGCTGGAGAAATGCGTGCAAATCAGTACCATTCTGGCCACAGCCGTCATTCAGGAAGTCGGCACTACTTTACCTGCCAAGAAATGGGACGAAATTAAGTTAAATATTGAATCACTTCTGCAAGTCTAACCGGAATAATGTGTTTATTTGCAAGGAAGAACAATTTTGTAAACAGACTATATATGAATGCAAGAAAAATGCTGGCCGGAGCCTTTATCGTGATGTTGGGGATGGGCATGACCAGCTTCAAGGAAGACGACCGTAATTTTCAGATATCAAAGAATCTGGACATATTCAACTCCATTTTCAAGGAACTGGATATGTTTTATGTAGATACCGTGAATGCCGAAAAAATGATTCAGACCGGAGTGGAAGGTATGCTTTCACTGACCGACCCTTATACGGAGTACTATCCGGAAGAAGAGGTGAGCAGTCTCAAGGAAATGACTACCGGAAAATACGGCGGTATCGGTGCGGCCATCCGTTACTATGAGGCCAAAGACCGTATTGCGGTGGTAGAACCTACCGAAGGCATGCCGGCAGCCGAAGCCGGAGTCAAGGCAGGCGACATCATTCTCTCGGTAGGAGGAAAGGAAATGGTACGTGGTGACATGAAACCCCAGGAATTTTCTTCCAAGGTCAGCGAAGCGCTGCGTGGAGAACCGGGTACTTCGTTCGTGCTCAAAGTGCTGCGTCCACTCAAGAACGACAGTACGGTGATGGAATTTAAAATCACACGTAAGAACATCCGTACCAATCCGGTGCCTTATTACGGCATGGTGAAAGACAGTATCGGTTATTTAGCTTTGTCCAGCTTTACGGAAAATTCTGCCAAGGATTTCAAAAAAGCTTTCATCGAACTGAAACAGAAAGGTGCCAAGTCGCTGATTATCGACTTGCGCGACAATGGAGGAGGTTCCTTGTCGGAAGCGGTAGACATTGTCAATCTCTACGTACCGAAGGGACAGGAGATTGTGGTGACAAAAGGAAAGGTACGTCAGGCACAAGGTTCTTACAAAACCCAGAATGAACCGGTCGATACACAGATTCCGCTGGCGGTACTCGTGAACGGTGCCACAGCTTCGGCTTCTGAAATCGTGAGTGGTTCGTTGCAGGACTTGGATCGTGCGGTAGTCATCGGTTCGCGCACCTTCGGAAAAGGACTGGTGCAGACCATCCGTCCGTTGCCCTACAACGGCACGCTGAAAGTGACCACTTCCAAATACTATATTCCCAGCGGACGTTGTATCCAGGCTATTGATTATGCCAAGAAGAATGCCGACGGTTCAGTAGCCCGTACACCCGACAGTCTGACCACCGTATTCCATACTGCTGCCGGACGTGAGGTGCGTGACGGAGGAGGTATTCGTCCGGACATCGAAGTGAAGGGAGACAAGATTCCGAACATCGTGTTTTACCTGATGAACGACGATCTGATTTTCGATTACGCTACCCAATATTGCTGGGATCATCCTACATTGGCTTCGGTAGACGACTTCAAACTGACCGATGCCGATTATGAGGCTTTCAAGAAACTGGTGAAATCACGTAACTTTACTTACGACCGCCAGAGTGAGAAGATGCTGAAAAGCCTGAAGGAAATAGCCGAATTTGAGGGTTACATGACTGAGGCAGCAGAGGAATTCAAGGCGCTGGAAAAGAAGCTCAACCATAACTTGGACCGCGACTTGGACTATTTTGCCAAACCGATAAAAGAATATATCTCACAGGAAATCGTGACCCGCTATTTCTATCAGCGTGGTGCGGCGATGGAACGGTTGAAAGATGATACTGATTTGGAAGAAGCCATCAAGATATTGCAGAATCCTGTCCGTTACCGGGAGATTCTTTCGGCACCGGTAAAGAAAGACGAACCTATCAAGAAGGAAGAACCGAAAAATAAGGCCTCAGAGAGGCTTCTGGAGAGCTTTCAAGTAAGGCTCGGAAAACGCAAGTACGTTTTGTTTCAAACGCAAGTGCATTTGAAGTGAAACGTACTTGCGTTTTTAGTAAAATGTACTTGCGTTTTTGGGAAAACGCAAAGGCGTTTGATTTGAAATGGTTTGGTGTTTGAAGTGTACTGAAAATAGTTGTCAGTTTGAAGATAAATTCCTGACTAAGTTGACAGGTTAAACATTATATTCCTAAAAAAGGGTTAGTCAGTTCTGCAAAAACTACAACAAAAACTCAATATCCGTATATTTTCTCCCTAAAAACTCATCGCTCGGGGAGCGCCGTGCGGCAAGGGGCGGGAGCACCCGTCCCGACGAGCACATCATTCGAATTATACCGATATTCCATAAGAGGGTTTCCTCCTCTGCCTGAGAAAATCTCCATAGGGGTCTTCATTCCCAGTGCCTTGTGCGGTCTGGCATTGTTGTACATCGCAAACGGATTTACTGACGGCTTCCTCTGCCTGTCTGAAGTCCATATCACCTTCATTTGAAGAGCCATCCGTTCTTCAGGGTGTTGTTCATCCTCTCGGCCAGGGCATTGTGAAGCGGGTCTCCCGTCTGGGTCATGCTGATTCTGATGCCTTGTGAAAGCAGCAGGTCCGTGTACTGCTTCGAGGCATACTGCACGCCACGGTCAGAGTGGTGTATCATGCCCTCCGTACTGATTCCGTAGGCACGGTAGGTCTCCAGAGCCATATACATGGCTCTCA
>ENA-OQDC01000333-OQDC01000333.1-human-gut-metagenome-genome-assembly--contig:-NODE-333-length-35495-cov-4.479756_pt1 | contig 35495 bp, 15 predicted proteins | sample MGYA00242770_ERZ504601 | MGnify/ENA primary metagenome ERZ504601 (study PRJEB26092, sample SAMD00036305) | human gut metagenome | host: Homo sapiens | study: EMG produced TPA metagenomics assembly of...
TAAATATCAATTAGTCAGTACCCTGACTTAAGATCATTACCGTTTCATCCCTTGGTAAGAGGTTTAAGCTAATGCTCAATGATGGAACAGCTCCCTTTCACAGTTGCGGACCAGCGCCAAAATTTCATTGGACTTCCCTGCAAAGAAGATATCCGGCAAAAATATCCTCACCTAATTGTTTGTATTAAATTGAATGATGCAAGAGCAGCATCAGCTTCTCTTTTAGTCATTTATATTTTAATTGGGGTGCATTAATTACATTTGCTCTTTTATTGGAAATATATATCACTTAGAGTTTACCACATGTGTTATCAAACATCAAGTAGTAGACAAATATATTTGCATCACAACTCTACGAGCAATATATCAGTATAAGCACCGGCTCGCATCAGAAAATCTCGCAAAAATTACCGATAATACAAATATAAGAAGCTCTCCAAAAAAATATGCTGCATATCCGCCTTACAGCAGATATGCAGCATACTTAGTCGTTTATATTGATTTTTTGAGTTGGCCGCGGCGCCGCACAGGGCAGCGCTGCAGCAAAGTATAAGAGAGCTTAAATAATTATCTTAGAACTCGAAACGGAGACCAACGTTCAGCTTCCACTTACGTTCGAAGTTGCCGTTGAAGTCCTTAGCAATATCTGCATACAGATGTGCATTATTGCTGAAGTCATAAGTTCCGCCGAGCTTCATTTCCATCCAGGTTTCTTCACCGTCGAAGCTGGTGTGTTTTCTGTCGCCATCGTTTGCAAAGTAGCTTGCGCTGATGTCGCCGTTAAACTCGTGTGCTGCGAACAGACCTGCATATACGCGGCCTTTTTCGCTCTTTACGCCTGCTTCAAAGCCCAGTCTGCCAACGAAGCTGCTGTAGCTGTCCTGAGAAATCTGCATGGTTGCGTTATCGGTATGAGCAGTGTAATCCTTAGCACCTACCTGAGACCAGGTCAGCTGTGCTTTCGGAGTGAAGTATGCTTCTTCATCACCGAAGGTCTTACCGTATTCCATGGTCAGGCCGTAAGCGTTGGCTTTGTAATCACCGTTCAGCTTCAGGCTGCGGATTTCGTTGTATACGTCATATTCGTTTTCAACGCGGCCAACCTTAGCTGCAACGCGGAAGAAAGCGTTGTTTTCGAAGTTCTTCACGCCGTATACGCCCAGGCTGTACATCTGGTTGTCGCCCTTGCCGCCCAGCAGATAGTTGGAATCGCCGTTGCGGTAATCGAATGCCACGCCGGTGTGCCAGCCGTTTGCTGCAGCCTTGTCGTAGCCAACCTGTACACCGTAGTAGGTGTTGCTGTCCTTCAGGCCCTTAACATCGGAGCTGGTCTTGCCGCCCAGTGCTTTTGCGAACATGCCGTCTTCGTCAGCCATGTCTGCACCGGTGTAGGTATCCTGCATGTTGTCGCGCCAGGTATGCAGAGAAGTAGTTGCTGCGCTTCTTACGCCCTTCATTACAAAGGTTTCGTAATCGCCTTCGATAATCTTGTTCCAGTTTACACTGTCAAGATCATATTGGCCCTTGCCGTTTTCATCCCAATGCATAGTGCCGATGTTGACACCCTTGTTGGAAGAGGTCAGACCTTCTGCAATCTGCACCTTGCCGGTTAGGTTGCCGCCGTTTGCTTCGTGGTCGTTATAGGTAACCTTTTGTGCCAGTGCCTTCAGGGTTGCTTCAACAGCGTTTTTGTCCTTCATGTTAATGCCACTGTTATCGGTGGACAGAATTACGCCGGAGCCCTTGTCAGCCTTAGCAATAACGGTATCGCCGGACTTGTAGTCCTCAACCTTGTCACCTTTACCCTCATGGTCATAGATAACGGTTTCCCAACCGCTGTAATGAGCGATGTCCAGAGTTTTGGTTCTCTTGGTCATGTCAAGGAAGCCTTTTCTGCCTCGGTCTTGCCGCCGTTGATGGTCAGGCCTGCATCAGCTGCACCCTTAGACATTCTCAGCAGGGACATGCCTGCAGCTTCTTCGCCGTCGGTCAGATGCCAGGTTGCGCCGTTTGCCAGGTGCATTTCAATGCTGCTGGTCACGTCTACATTGTAGCCGCCGGTCAGCTCGGAGCCTTTTTCGTTCAGGTTGATTGCAACGCTGCCGCCATTGCTTGCATTGATGTCGCCCTTGATAGCGCTTGTTGCTTTACCGCTGTCTATGGTAATGTTGCCGCCGTCAGCATTGATACTGCCGTCAATCTTCAGTGCGCTGTTGTTGCCGTCAACAGTTACGCTAGCGCCTGTGCCTGCGTTGATTGCTGCGTCGGTACCATTGATAACAGTGCTGCCGTTCAAGGTTACATTGCCGTTTGCTGCATTGATGCCGGTTGCACCGCTGATGCTGGTGTTGCCCTTAACAGTAACGTTTGCACCTTCTGCGTTGATGCCGGTTGCACCCTTCAGCTCCAGCTTAGCCTTGGTGGTGTCGATTACGATGTCTTTATCGGTTGCACCTACTGCTGCGCCTTCTTTAACCTCGATCTTAGTCGGATCCTGAGTGAATACATAAGAGCCGTCTTCCTTCAGGATGCCGTCCATCTTCAGCTGGTAATCATCCTTAGCGTTACCGGTAATGCCCTGGTTGATTACATTGCTGCCCGGTTTCTGGGTTTCCGGATAGGTAATGCCGGGAGTAATGGAGCCATCCTTCAGACTGCCTTTACCGTCTTCGGCGCTGAAGGAAATGTCGCCGGTCTGCATAGCCTTGCTACTTGCAGTCAGGCCGTCGGCAATCTTCACATAACCGGTCAGGTTCTTCTCGCCGTTTACGAAGTTGCTGTAGGTCAGCTTGCCAGCCAAAGCATTCAGTACGTTAGCTACGCTGTATGCGTTATCCATTGCAATGCCGCTGTTATCGGTAATCATGGATACTACAGAGCCTTCTGCCGCATGCTTGATAACAGTGTCGCCTGCTGCGTAGTTTTCAGCTGCTTCACCGTTACCGGTATGAGCGTAGAAGATGTTGGTGTTGCCGCTGTAGTTGTCGATGGTCAGGCTGTTTGCATCCTTCTGGAAGATGTTGCCTGCTTTAGCATCGCTTGCACCACCTGCAAAGTTGGTTACATGGCTGCCGTTGAATAAGCTATTGCCCTTCCAATCCTTTTCGGCAGAGCCGTGTACTTCGTTAGTCCAGCTTGCACCGTTTTGCAGCCACAGGTTAATTTGGCCGTTGCCCTCGGTCATGTAGGATACGCCCTCCAGAGAGGATTTAGCGGTATCCAATGCCAGGTTGATAACAGATGCTGTTTGGTCACCGGCTTTAATTGCTGCCAGGTTGCCCTTAATTGCAACGTCCTTGCCCAGGCCGCCGGTTGCTTTGCCGTTTTCCAGAGCCACGTTCATGTTAACGGTACCGTTGCCTGCACGCAATGCTGCATAACCGCCCTTAGCACTGCTGTCGTTAATGGTAATCGCACCGCCGCCGTTTACGGTTACAACAGCGCCATTATTGTTTAGCATGCAGACCGTTGCCGTTCGCAGTAATTATCTACATCACCGTTAACGGTAATCGTGCTTGCATATTTTCTGTAGGAGCTGCCTTGTGCAATAAGTGCGGAAACAGAGGTATGGTCATAACCGCCCTTGCCGCCGTCAATATTAGCCTTCAGGCTGCCGTTTACAGTAATGTCGGCTTTAGATGCCAAAACACCATATACATTGTTGTTGTTGCCTACGGTGTTGGTTGCGGTAATATCTACATCAGCAGTAATGTTAACATTCTTTCTGGTAGTATTCCAGTCACCTGCATAAATGCCGGAGTTTTTGCCTGCGTATTCAGAGCTGGATTTAATAACCAGCTTGTCAGCATTAATATCAACCTTGGAGCCGCCATCATTAAGAATCTTAATCGCTGCGCTGTCGGTACCTGCGGTATTCACTGTCAGAGTCTTGCCGGTTGCATCAATCTTCAGGTCTTTTGCGGTTTCAATTGCACTTACTGCTGTAATATCGCTTGCTGCGGTAAATTTATAAGTACCGTCCTCAGCGATTACGCCGCCCATCAGGTATTCGTTGTCTTTCTCTTTGTTACCGGTCAGAGTGGTGGTAAAGGAGGTAGTTACCTGATGATCCGGAATTACAGGACCGGATACGAAGCCGCCCTTACCATCTGCTTCATTGAAGGTGATATCGCCGGTCTTCAGTGCTGCGGAAGAAGCAGTCAGGCCATCAGCAATCTTCACGAAACCGGTCAGGTTCTTCTCACCGTTTACAAAGTTGCTGTAGGTCAGCTTGCCTGCCAGTGCGTTCAGTACGTTGTTAACGCTGTCCTTGTTGTCCATTGTAATACCGGTGTTATCGGTAATCATGGATACTACAGAGCCTTCTGCCGCATGCTTGATAACAGTGTCGCCTGCTGCGTAGTTTTCAGCTGCTTCGCCGTTGCCGGTATGTGCGTAGAAGATATTGGCATTGCCACTATAGTTATCGATAGTAAGGCTGTTGCTATCCTTTTGGAAGATGCTGCCAGCTTTAGCTTCGCTTGCACCGCCAACGAAGTTAGCGATTTCACTGCCGGTGAATTTATATTTTTCCCATTCGGAATCGCCGTATACATAACCATACTTCTCATTATTCCAGGAAGCACCGTTTGCCAGAGTCAGGTTCATGGAACCGCTCAGGCCTGCATCTTTTTCTGCATCGAAATGTTTGTATGCGACGCCGGTCCATGCGGAATCTTCGGTGGTCAGCTTCAGGTTGATAACAGATTCCTTGCTGTCGCTGGCAAATTTCTGGCCCTGCTTGCCGAAGAGGCCTGCATTACCCTTAACGGTAACGGTCTTGCCCTCGCCGCCAACATTAACAGTACCAAGAGCAGCGCCCAAAGCATGGAAGCCATAGCCTGCCTCGTCGCTGTTATTCTTAACCTCGATATCGGCAGCGCCCAGGTTAACGGTTGCACCGTCTGCTGCTACAACACTGGAGCCATGAGCTGCGATAGTAGTCTTGCCGTCAACGGTTACGCTTGCACCTGCGCCGTTAGCGTTGATGCCGGCAATATTTCTCCAGGAGGATTCGCCCAAGGTAGTGGTGTTCTGTCCTTTGATAACGTTATCAAGAGCCCAGTCTTCGCCGTCCTTAGCCATGGTCAGATTGCCATGCAGCTTAATTTCGGCATTGCCGTTAGCGTTAACGCCGTAAACATTGTTATAGCCATGAGCCTTAATAGCGGTATTGCCGGTAACCTCTACAACAGCCTTCTCACCGGTGCTGTTTGCATAAATACCGATTGCACTGCCTTCGCCGATCAGCGGGTTGCCGGTGCTGGTCTTACGGCTGTAGGTGTTGTCGATGTTGATATCCAGAGTACCTGCAGTAATGCTGGTTGTGCTGCCTGCAATGCTGTTGTCAACACCGCGCAGCGGAATTCTGTTGTTCAGAATACCTGCGTTTTTATCAGGCGGAACAGTCTTGCTGTCCAGAGCTACGTTCAGCTTCAGAGTCTTGTCTGCAGCATTGATTACCAGATTTTCAACGCCTGCGGCGTTCTGTACAGCCGCACCGCTGATAATGAAGGAGCCTTCCCAATCCGGATCCTTTTCCTTATGAGTCATCTGGTTGATGTTAATGCTTGCATCCTCAGCAAATACATAGGACAAATCCTCCTGCTGTACTGCGCTGAATACGCCCTGCTTTTCGCCGGTAATAGCATCGGTAAAGGTAGTCTTTTCACCACCGCCCGGATTTACGGTTTCTTCCTTGGTGTAGCCCTTACCGGTATCCTTATTGAATTTAATGGTATCAACCTTCAAGGTTTGGCTGCTGGAGGTCAGGCCGTCAGCAATCTTAACAGAACCGTTCAGGTTGTTTTCGCCGTTTACAAAATTGCTGTAGGTCAGCTTGCCTGCCAGTGCGTTCAATACGTTGGCTACGCTTGCATCGTTATCCATGCTGATGCCGGTGTTGTCGGTAATCAGGCTAACTGCGGAGGCTGCTGCCGCACCCTTGATAATGGTGTCGCCTGCTGCGTAGTTGCTTGCGTTTTCACCATTGCCGGTGTGAGCATAGAAGATGTTGGTGTTGCCGCTGTAGTTATCAATAGTCAGGTTGTTGCTGTCCTTTTGGAAGATGTTGCCTGCAGCTGCTGCGCTTGCACCGCCTGCCAGCTTAGCTACATGGCTGCCTTCAAATGCTGCATTGGTTTTGCCCCATGCCTCATTGTTCCAGGTTGCGCCGTTAGCAAGATAGAGATTAATGATACCCTTGAACGGGAAGCCTGCACTGCCATTATCTTTACTAAAGGCAACACCTGTCCAGGAAGATTCTTTGTCAGACAAGCCAATATTAATCGTACTGTCAGCATCGTCCATATCAAAGTTAGCAAATGCCTTTGCGCTATTAGCAATTGCATTACCTTTAATTACGGTAGTAACGGTGCCTGCTGCATTCTTGTCAGCATTCATATTGACATTAACAACGCCGCCATCAGCCTTCAATGCATAATTTTCATTATTTTTGTCAGCAGCAATCTGAATATTACCGCCGCCGACAGTTACGGCAGAACCGGTTCTGATAGCAGTCAGCGCATTACCATTTTTCAGGTTGATATCAACCTTACCGTCTACGTTGATGATAGATGCTTTGCCGCCAAAATCCTTTGTATCCTCAGCCCAAAGACCATGAGTACGTCCGAAGCTGTCATTTGCCAGCTTAAGGTCACCGTGAATATCCACACGGCTGCCATTATTTTGCGCTAAAATGCCATAGGCAGGATTAGTTGTGTCAGAATGAGCATTAACAGTAGTAGTAGCTGCTGTGATATCAACATTGCCATTCTTCACAACAAGACCGGAACGGTCATAAAAATCATCAGCAGCACCGATTACCAGCTCACCGGCGGTAATTTTAGTGGTTCCTGCAACATTATGAATAAATGCTGTACCAACTTCTTTCCAGTTGCCTTTCTTAGCAGTCATTACAAGCTTATTGTTGCCTGCATCAATGGTCAGCGGTGCTTTTGCATCTACTGCGGATTCAGCATCTGCTTTAATCGTAGTATTGGCACCGAAAACGTACTTGCCGTCCTGGATGTTGCCTGCATATTCGGTATCGGTTGCAGCGTCACCGGTCAGCACAGTAGTGAACTCTGTTTTAGGCGGAACAACCGGAGCTTCGGTAGGATAGCTGCCTTTGCCGTCCTCTTTGTTGAAGGTGATGTCGCCGGTCTTTAATGCTGCGGAAGAAGCAGTCAGACCGTCGGCAATCTTCACATAACCGGTCAGGTTGCTTTCGCCGTTTACATAGTTGCTGTAGGTCAGCTTGCCTGCCAGTGCGTTCAATACGTTGGCTACGCTGTCCTTGTTATCCATTGCAACACCGGTGTTATCGGTAATCAGGGAAACAACGGAATCCTTTTCTGCATGCTTGATAACGGTGTCGCCTGCTGCGTAGTTGCTTGCTGCTTCACCGTTGCCGGTATGAGCGTAGAAGATGTTGGTGTTGCCGCTGTAGTTATCAATAGTCAGGTTGTTGCTGTCCTTCTGGAAGATATTGCCTGCTTTGGCTTCGCTCTCGCCGCCGACAAATTTAGCAACATGGCTGCCTGCCCATTTTTCTCCGACCTTAGGATTCTTAATAATCTTGTCAACAACCTCGTTGTTCCAGGTTGCGCCGTTTTGCAGCCACAGGTTTGCCGCACCGGTAAAGGTTAGGTCACCTTGAGCTATGCCGTCACCGAAGCTGTTTTGAACAACACCGGTCAGGCTGGATTTATCTGTAGTCAGGCCAAGGTTAATTTCGCTCTTGGTGCCATGAATATCAGAAACATTCACTGCGCCGGTAGTAACGCCGATATTACCCTTAATGGTTACATCATTCTTATCTGCGCCGGTAACATTGCCGTTTTCATCTTCAACGACGTTCATGTTAACCACGCCGTTTTCAGCTCTGATAGCGGAATAACCGACAGTTTGGCCTTCCTTAACAACAATGCTGCCACCCTTAACGGAAATCTTGCTGCCGCCGGCATTAGCAAACAGACCGTTGGCATTGCCTTGGAAGTCTACATTACCGTTAACTGTAATAATGCCGCCCTCGCTTTTGCCCATGCTGCTGGTTGCGTACAGGCCGCTTGCACCGTAGTAATCATTGCCGCCGTCGTTGCCTTCAATATCCAGCTTTACATCGCCATTGACAACAACTTTGCCTCTGTTATAAATACCGATAGTATCAGCATCGCCGTTAGCAGTAATATCCAGTTTGCTGTCAATAGTCAGCTTAGCATTCTTATTGGTAACATTGATGCCCTTCAGGCCGCTGCCGGTAACAATATCCGTACCGGTAAGCTCCATCTTTAAGGTATCAGCCTTAATAACAGAATCATTTTCAATGTTGACTTTAATGCCTGAACCGATTTCTTCTACATCCTTAACAACCAGAGTCAAGGTTTTGCCTGTTGCGTCGATAGTTACATCTTCGCCCAAGTCAATAGCATATTGGTTGGTAATCTTGGTATCCTGAGTAAATTTGTATACTCCGTCCTTAATTACATCAGCATAAGCCTCGTCTGCAAAATCCATGCCGGTAAGAGTATCGGTGTATTCTTTTACAGTCGGTACTTCAGGTTTAACCGCACCGGCATTATAAGAGCCTTTGCCGTCTTCTTTATTGAAGCTGATATCGCCGGTTTTCAGTGCTGCGGAGGATGCAGTCAAACCGTCGGCAATCTTCACATAACCGGTCAGGTTGCTTTCGCCGTTTACGTAGTTGCTGTAGGTCAGCTTGCCTGCCAATGCGTTCAGCACGTTGGCAACGCTGTCCTTATTATCCATTGCAACGCCGGTGTTATCGGTAATCATGCTTACAACGGAGCCTACAGCAGCATGCTTGATAACGGTATCGCCTGCTGCGTAGTTTTCTGCTGCTTCACCGTTGCCGGTATGAGCGTAGAAAATGTTAGTGTTGCCGCTGTAGTTGCTGATAGTCAGGCTGTTATTATCCTTTTGGAAAATGTTGCCTGCTTTTGCTTCGCTCTCGCCGCCGGTAAAGTTGGTTACACGGCTGCCTGCCCATTTTTCGCCGCCCCAAGGATTCTTGATAATCGTATCAACTACTTCGTTGTTCCAGGTTGCGCCGTTCTGCAGCCACAGGTTTGCATCACCGGTAAAGGTCTTGTCACCGGCTTTCTTGCCTCCTTCGGCAAAGCTGTTTTGTACGACGCCGGTCAGGCTGGATTCAGCAGTTGACAGGCCCAGATTGATTTCGCTCTTGGTACCGTGAACATCAACAGAATTTACCGCACCGGTATCCAGGCTCAAGTTGCCCTTAATGGTTACAGCATTGTCAGCTGCACCGGTAACATTGCCAGCCTCATCTTTAAGAACGTTCATGTTGACAGTACCGTTTTCTGCTTTAATAGCAGCATAGCCCATCTCCTGACCTTCTTTTACAACAATGCTGCCGCCGCCATTAACGTTTACAACGGCACCGCCGGCATTTGCCCAGAGACCGTTAGCGTTGCCCTGGAAGTCTACATTACCATTAACAGTAATAGTGCCGCCCTTGCTGTCGCCCATAGCGCTGGTTGCATACAAGCCGGTTGCACCATAGTATTGGTAACCACCATCATTGCCTTCAATATCCAACTTTACATCGCCATTAACAACAACATCGCCCTGGTTATATACACCAATAGTATTGTTATCGCCGTTAGCAGTAATATCCAGCTTGCCGTCAATAGTCAGCTTGGCGCCTGCTTTAGCAATATTAACACCCTTCAGGCCATCAGAAGAAATATCTTCACCGGTAAGCTCCATTTTTACGGTATCAGCCTTAATATTCAAAGAGTTGCTGGGGTTAACCTTGATGCCTGCGCCCTGATCTGCCGGATTATTGACAACCAAGGTCAGGGTTTTGCCTGTTGCATCAATTTGGGCATTCTCAATAATGTCCATACCATATTGGTTGGTAATTTTGCTGTCCTCAGTAAATTTATATACTCCGTCCTTGAATACATCAGCATAAGCTTCGTCAATAAGATCAAAGCCGGTAAGGGTATTGGTGTATTCTTTTACAGTCGGTACTTCGGGATTAACAGCACCGGCATTATAAGAGCCTTTGCCGTCTTCTTTATTGAAGCTGATATCGCCGGTTTTCAGTGCTGCGGAGGAAGCAGTCAAGCCGTCGGCAATCTTCACATAACCGGTCAGGTTGCTTTCGCCGTTTACGTAGTTGCTGTAGGTCAGCTTGCCTGCCAAAGCGTTCAGCACGTTAGCTACGCTGTCCTTGTTATCCATTGCAACACCGGTGTTATCGGTAATCATGCTTACAACGGAGCCTGCAGCAGCACCCTTGATAACGGTATCGCCTGCTGCGTAGTTTTCTGCTGCTTCACCGTTGCCGGTATGAGCGTAGAAAATGTTGGTATTGCCGCTGTAGTTGCTGATAGTCAGGCTGCCGCTGTCCTTTTGGAAGATATTGCCTGCTTTGGCATCAGCTTCACCGCCGACAAGCTGGTTCAGGCTGCTGTTATGATAACCATAATCGCCCTTGCTTTCATTGGTCCATTGCGCACCGTTGGCAAGCAGCATATATGCTTCACCGGCACCATTATCATTGAAAATGGTACCTTTGAAATAGGATTTGTCGGTATTCATGCCCAAGGTCAGAATGCCCTGATCCTTTTGCTGATCCTTAACCAGGATGTTGCCTTCAACCTGTACATCACGGTTGCCTTCTGCCGCAACAATGGCGCCGTCCTGCAGCTTGGAATTGATGGACAGCTCGCCGCCGCTGACAACAGCAGCACGTCCCATAGCAGCCTTAATTGCGCCGCCGCCGATATAAGCGGTAGGTGCCTTGTCGATATCGTAAGAGGAGTTACCGCCTCTTACGGTAATAACATCGCTGTCATTGCCTACATACAGGTCAACCATGCCGGAAATTTTCAAATCGGCACTGCCGGTATTTTTCCATACCTCGATAGCGTTTTCAACCTGAGGTTGGCTGGAGTGGAATTTTACGGCGTTTTCCCAACCATCGGCATTATTGATGGTCAGGCTGGCAAGTCCCTTGCCGTCGCCGTAGGAACCCTCCTGATTGGTGCCTGCAACATAAATACCGCGCAGCTTGCCTCTGGACAAAAAGCTGCCGGCAGCAGAAAGCTCCATGCCCTTGACATTGTTGATCACCAGATTGGCAGAGCTAACATGGATAGCATTGGGATTTACATTATAAACGTTGGTAACACCATTCGGCTGGTCAACGTTCAGCGCAATATCAAGGCGATGGCCTTGCATATCAATGGTAATAGGTTTATTTCCGGCAATATAGATACCGCCAAACATAGGAGTCCAGTTATTGAACTCCTGCTCAGATGCCTTAGGCTTTAAGGTTACATCCTCATCAAAGGTGTAGGTGCGTGTTTTGGCATTATACACACCTGCATTTTTCCAATATGTACGCGCAGCGCTGCCATATTGGTTACTCTCAGTAATAGCCTTGTCATGCACGCTTGCTGCAAATGCATTATTAGCACCTAAAACAGCTGCGGCAACGGCCAGTGCTAAAAGAGCTTTTCTTTTCTTTTGACTAAGCTTCAGCATATAGTCCTCCTTATCAAAAAATCAGGAAAAGCAGAAACAACCACTGCTTCTGCTAACCCCTCTGCGCAAAGATCATTCTCCGCACATGTTTATATTAAGAAACCGGGCCCAAGGCGCAGGCTTCTTCATCAGCGCAGCCTGCGATTTCGTAACAAAATTATTCAGTTTATCATAAACATGCTGCGTTCATTTCAGCGCTTTGATAACCTCGTCGGTAAGATCCTTGCCGCCTGCTACCATAGCATTCATATTTACAACACTGTCAATATTGTTTGCTTTGGCTACATCAAGAATAGTTTTGTTGATTTTTCTTTGTACAGGAGCCATCTTCTTCTGTTCAAAATCTGCCAGCTGCTTGCTCAGCTTTTCAGCCAGAGCCTGTTTATCCGCATCGCTCATGTTAACAGATTGCTTGTTGAACTCTTCCTGCAGACGGTTTTTTTCCTGCGCTACGGATTTGGCAATTTCGGTGATTCCCGGATAGCTGTTCAAAATTGCGTTAACGTTAACAACACCAACAGGAGCAGCAAAGGCACTTGCGCTGATGCCCAGAGCCATAACAGCGCTCATCAGTAAGGTCATAAGTTTCTTTTTCATTGCTGCCACTCTCCTTATTTAGCCCAAACAGCTTCCATGATGTTGCCGTATTGCGCTTCCATGAATTTAACAGCCTCGCCCATGATAGCGTTTACCAGAGCCGGGTTGAAGGTGGTGTTTTCAGCGGTAATGCAAGCATTCAGCATGAAATCGCCTCTTTCGGAAACGGTGAATTTGAACGGACGAACGTTGTTGTTCATGTTGTTGATAGCACCGGCAAGTGCTTTCAGCTTTTCTTCATCAATTACCTGCGGAGCGATTTGCACCTGCAGCAGCATGTAAACACTGTCATCCATCAGCAATGCCATCGGCAGCAGCTGACCTTTTACTTCCATGCGGCTGCGGAAGATAGTTGTGTGATGCTCGTCCTCCATTTTTTGGATATCGAAGCATTCAATTTTATTGTCAGCCAGGAACTGAGTCATCTTCTCGATTTTGTTTTCCATTTCGGTTACTTTAGTTTCTTCTTTAGCAGCTTTTGCCATGATAAAAATCTCCTTTACGTCATCAAAAAAAATTTTTATATGATACGGAGCAGAGCTTACTGCTCCGTATATAACATGATTAATACTCAGCTTAGAAGGTGTACTGCATGCCTACTACGAAGCTTCTGCCCGGCATTGCATACCAGCTGTCGGCACCACCGCTCCAGATAACGTCTGTGTGTTCAGCCCACAGCTTGTTGAAGATATTGTCTACCTTGAGATAGAACTTAGTCTGCTTATCAGCTGTGTAATTGAGAGCAAGGTTGTAAACACCGTACTTATCGGAAGGCCAGCCCTTAACGCCTTCCTTCACGCCGCGTTTATCACGGATGAAGTAGAAGCCGTCGAAGGCAGCACTGAATTTATCCTTGTCATAATATACGCCAAAGGTTGCTTTGTCCTTAGGTGCATAGCCCTGAGTAAAGCTGTCCTTTTCATCATAGAACAGATGTGCCCAGCCCAGCTTAACCGTTACGGCATCGCTCAGACGAGCATTGTACTGTGCATTCCAGCCGCGGGAAATACCGCCTATGCTGTTCTGATACTGGCCATAGTTCGGATCGTCCTTGTCGGTGGTGCTGTTCATAGTCATGCCAACACCGGACTTGGTTTCGAACCAGCTCAGCATCATGTAATTATCAGGTGTAAATTCGTGGTTGTAACCGATAGATGTTGTACGGCCTTCGGAAGCACGCAGGTCAGCATTACCATATTTATGGTCGTACAGCTGTGTCAGGCTAGGCAGAATGTAGTAATCGCTGCGACCCGCATACAGGGTATCCTTCTCGGTAATATCCCAACCCAGCTTATAGCTGATGGAGTTATGGCATTCATAGCTGTCAGGTCTGTCGTGACGAATACCGCCGGATAAGGTTACATGCGGTATAAGCTCCCAATCACCCTGCAGGAACAGAGAAGTATTGCTGGTTTCCTTGTGGTTAGTATTATCCTTGCCCTTGCTGTATTCGATACCGCCGACCATAGTATATCTGTCGGTCTGGTATTTGAAGTTATCGCTGTACAGCTTGTATTCCAGATTGCTTGTAATTGGCTCGGAAATATCAGTATCCTCTCCGCCCGGCTTATCCCATGAGGATTTTTCTTTGGTTGCACGATACATCAGAGAATTGCTCCACTGATCGTTAATCTGCCAATCATGCTTCAGTGTTACGCTATTGCTGTCGTACATGCCTACATAATGGCCGCCGTATACCAAATCGGTACCGCTGAAGTTAGAGCCGATGGTTTCATAGTTCAAGGTCAGCTTATTGGCATCGTTGAATTTATACTCAAACTTAGCACCGCTGCTCTTGGTATTGCTCTGACCCGGCCATTCCTTACCGCTGCCGTCCTTGCTGGTGCCGGAAATGGTTCTGTCATGGTAAATATTGTAGCTTACCTTGTCTTTGGCAGCCTGAGTATTGAATTTATAGGCTTCCTTGCCAAAGCTGCCCTTAGCAATATCAATAACGGTTTTTGCACCCTCAGGTCTTCTGGTGATGATGTTGATAACACCGCCCTTGGCACCGCTGCCGTACATGGTAGCAGCACTGCCGCGCATTACCTCGACGCGCTCGATGTTATCCATATTGTTCATGAGTGCGGCAAACATATAACCGCTGCTGCCTGCGCCCTTGAAGTCGTTAACACGCACGCCGTCAACCAGGATAACAACGTCCTTGCTGCCGTTGATGCGGATACCGCTTACGTTAGCATTCAAGCCGTTGGAGCCGTAATCCAGGAACTGTACGCCTGGAACGGTACGCAGAACCTCTTCCACGTTGTCCATGTGCATCTGCTCGATTTCTTCACGGCCGACAACGCTCATATCTGCCTTAGCCTTAAGTATGGATTCCTCCATACGGGAAGCGGTAACAACGATAGGTGCCAGCTCAAAGCTCATTTCGTCAAAGTCTGCTGCGGTCGGCTCCGGTGCATCATAGGTAGTTACGGTTTCAACATATTTCGGCTCGGAATGCTCTGCAACAGCAGTAGTTTCTTCCGCTTCCGGTACTGCAGGCTGAGCGTTGAGAGTCTGCTCTTCTGCCGCAAAGCCCGGCATAGCGTCGGTTTTTACGTTAGCAGCCGCATTTTCCTGTACTGCTGCGGTTTCACCTGCAATGAACTGTTCAGCCTCTGCCTGACCGGCAATTTCCTGCTCATGCTTAGGCAGACGGTCAAGTGCAAAGCGCAGGCCGCCGCTGAACTTCCAGTCATGCTCGTAATCTGCACCGTAGCTGCGGGAAACATCAAAGTATGCGCTTGCGTTGGGTTTAATATTCAAGGTAGTGCCAAGGCTCATTTCAGCCCAGGTACCCTTAGTTTCTACAGAGGTAGTCTTGCTGCCGCCGTCCTCTGCGCTGTAGCTGCCGGTAATATCGCCGGAGAACTCATGCGCCAAACCGAAGCGTGCATAAATAGAGCCCAGGCGACCGGTTTTGCCGAGTTCTAAGCCCAGACGACCAACCAAGCTGTTGTAGTTGCCCTGGTTAACGTCCAGAACTTCACCGCCGTCGGTTACGGCCGCAAAGTTTCTGCCGCCCAGATGTGCCCAGGTCAGTTGTGCCTGAGGCTCAAGGTAGCTCTTGTCTGTACCGATACGTTTTGCCAGACTTGCGGTAGCACTGTAGCCACGGTTTCTGTAGGTGCCGTTCAGCTCGGTGCCTATGCCGTTGTGTACGCTGAATTCATTGCGTACGCTGCCGGCCTTAGCTGCAAAGTCCAGATGTGCGCCATCGCCCAGGTCCTTGGAAGCATACAGGCCGAAGCTGTACAGCTTGTTGTCACCGGTATTGCCGCCGATATTGCCGAAATCGTCATCGGTGTAGTTGTAGCTGGAGCTGCCCTTCTGATAATCAATAGCAGCGCCGGCAATCCAGCCATGGTCATACATACGGTCAAAGCCTACCTGTGCACCCCAGTAGCTGTTGCTCAGATCAACCGCATTCGCATTGTAGGTATCCTTGCCGCCGTAGGTCTTAGCCCAGATGCCATCACTTTCCATATGCGCACGCAGCAAATCGCCGCGATAAATTACGTTAGCAGCATTATCGCGCCAGGAAAGCATAGCGCTGGTGATTGCCGCTCTTGCGCCCTTCATCAGTGCGGTTTCGTAATCGCCGGTAATATTGATACCGCTGCCGCCGACAAAGCTGCCTACGCCGCCGTTAGCGCTGTCAAATTTCATATCGCCGATCCAACGGGAAATGCTGGAAGCAGTTAAGCCGGAGGTAATCATGGTCTTACCGGTCAGGTTTTCGTCAACGCCGGCATTACCGTAGTAAATCTTCTGGCTCAATGCCTTGAAGGCTGCTTCTACAGCGTCCTGGTCGTTGGTCTTGATATTCTTGCTGCTTGTTGCCGCAATCAGCATAGAACCCTTATCTGCTTTTTCAACAGTGAAGTTGCCACCCTTGTAATCGCTTACGTCGCTGCCTGCATTATCATGGTCGTAGCTTACGATATGAGTACCGCCGAAGCTGCCTACGGTAACCGCACCGGCATCAGGAGCCATGCTGATAAAGCCGTTAACGGGAATTTCTACTTCCTCGTTATTGCCGCCGTCCGGATTGATATATTTAATAGCTTTTACAACGCCCTTGCCGCCCTTCAGGCTGTTTACATAGGTTGCGTCGGTGCCGTTATTATTCCATACACCGCCGGAAAGAGTCAGGTTCAGCTCGGCATCGGCATTCTTATGCGCACCGGTCCATACCGCACCGTCAGCAACAGTCAGGTTAACAGTGCCGTCATCACCGACAGCCGCAGCTGCCGCACCCGGCTTCACAATGCTGCCAAGGAATTTGCCATCGGCAACAGTCAGGTCGATTTTGCCGCCGTTAGCAACAGTAAGATTGCCCTCTAAAGAGCCCTCTTTATATTTGCCGTCGGCATCCATATTATCCTTATTGATGTTAACTACGGAAGCGTCACTGATAATATTGCCCTTGATAACGCCATTGCCCAAGGTAACCTCAGCGCCGTTTGCTGCCTTAACAGCATTCTCTGCCGCAGGCTTATCGCCGGCAGCATTCTTGTTGATATTGGTAATACCCATGCTGATAACCTTACCGCCGTCAGCAACAATAGCATCCTCTTTTGTAGTCAGATGCAAAGTACGGGAAGTAATATCTACAGTATTGCCGTTGGTAACAATGCCCTGCTTAGCATCCAGAGTCAAAGCAGTATCTGCTGCCTTAACAGTAATGTCGGCAGCTGCATCGATAGCAGTACCGTTCTCTACGTCAATTTTGGTAGATTGGGTAAATTTATAGGAGCCATCCTCCTGACGGATATTGGCAGAGGTATAATCGCTGTCTGCAGCAGTACCGGTCATGCCGCTGGTGATTTCCGCAGTATTCTGCTCGCCCTCCTGCGGCTTGGTGTAACCGCCTTCACCGGTTTTCTCGTTAAATTTAATCATGCCCTTAGCTTCGGCAGTAATGCCGGAGGCAGTCAGGCCGGAAGCAATCATAACAGTACCGGAAAGATCTCTTTCTTTATTCACATAACCGCTATAGGTCAGCTTGCTTGCCAAAGCATTGAGTACTGCTTCAACCTCATCACCGTTTTTAAGGTCGATATTTTTATTATCGGTTGCCAGGGTAACATTAGCACCGGCATTCGCATGCTGAATAGTCACATCACCACCGATGAAGTCAGCCTTTTCCATGCCTTTATTATTGTGCTTATAAACGATGGTATTGTAGCCGCTGTAATTGGCAATATTCAGCTTTACATCACTGTTCTGATAAATAAAGCCGCTGTTAGCAGACTTTTGGCCGCCAACAAGCTTATTAACATAAGATACACCGTCAAAATTATCATAGCTGGGCTTACTGTATGCCGGCATGTTGCTGTAATCCAGGCCGTCAACACGGGAGGTTGCTTCATGTGTCCACTCTGCGCCGTTGCTCAGCCAAACATTAACCTCGCCGGCATGGTCGGTACCCGCGTTATCAATAACACCCTTCCAGGTAGAATCCTTAGTGGTCAAACCTATATTAACACGGCCATCCTGATATACGTCAGGCTTATCGGTGCGCTCAGAACGCTTCATAGCGATAACGTTACCGATAATATTGGTTGTTTTGCCTTCTGCTGCTACGAGATTTTCGTTTTCAAGGGAATATTTATCCTTGCTGTTATTGGTGTCAACAACATTGATGTTAATGGTACCGCCGTAGCTGGCCATAGCATAATATGCTTCCTTAAAGCTGCCGTCTTCATTTCTTTCGTCAGACGGAGTTTCGATTTTGATAGAGTCGCCCACCAGACTGATGGTTGACAGCTTGCAGCCAAGCATTTTGTCATCAGTTTTTGAATAGGTATTCGTCTGTACCGCAGTACCGCGTACAGCCACATCCACATTACCGTTTACAGTAATGCTTGCGTCATATCCGCCGACGCTGAAAGCGCTAGGCTGCCAACGTGCACCGGTATAGTTAACGTCCGTCGGGTCCATAGAGGTTACACCGCCGGGACCGATATTGCCGTGAACGTTTTTAGTAATAATACCCCAAGGACTGTTGGGGTCATCCTTGCGCATCTTCACGTTGCCGTTGATAGTCAGCTCAGTGCCGCCTGCTGCGCCGACACCTACAGAAGCATAGGCAGAATAAGCAGTAATATCCAGATTACTGTTTACTACAACCTTACCGCCGCCTGCTGCCAGGCCGGTTACACCTGCAAAATCATTTTTTCTGGTGTTGGTCTGGTATAAGTGCAGCGTACCCTTATTGCCATCACTGTCAACGTTATTCAAAACATAATCATAGCCATCATTATCCCTATCGGTCATAATAGCATCCTTATTTTTTACGGTAAAGGTGTGGTCCTTACCCTGAAAATCATAGGTAACGGTGTTGCCGTTTTGTACAACTGTATTACCGTCACCGCCGATAATTGCCATATCACTTTCAGCATTACCGGTAAGACCCTTGGTGTATTCCGCAGCCCAGACAGGTGATACGGTAAAGCATGATGTGCATACTGACATCAAAACGCCGGCAGCAAGCAGCTGCCATCTTTTTTGTTGATAACTCCTCATACTCTCACTCACTCCTTGCAATATGATTGCTTAAAAATATTTTTTATCTATAAAAAACAAAAAGATTAGCACACACTAATAACGAAAGGAAAATTTTGCAATCAAAATGCCCAAAAATTCCCTCTCATTAAGTGCGTCTAATCTCGTAGACCCTTAATATGTACAATCAGTCAGTACCCTGGCTTAAGATCATTGCCACTTTATCCCTTGGTAAGAGGTTTAAGCAACAGCTTAACGACAAAGCAGCTCTCTTTCACAGTTGCGGAACAGCGTCGAAATCACATCAGACTTCCCTGTTAAGAAGATATCCGGCAAAATATCCTCACCTGATCGTCTATAATTATATAATTTAATAACAAAGCAGTAGTATTTTTTTCCTTTTGTAAAGAATGATTTTTTTCTCAGGGGTGTATTACTTACATTTTTCTGTTATTGGTATTTTTTATCATATAGAGTTTACCATAATCAATCTATTGCGTCAAGTGAAATTTGAAGATATTGTAAATTAAATCACTGCAAGAAGCATAACGCCATAAACATCAACTCGCAGTAACACCTCAAGCAAATTATCTGTAAACTGCTTCTATTAATTATATTTAAAAGCAAAGCAGCCATCCGCCTTACAACGGATAACTGCTTCGCTTTTCTTATGATTTTTACTTTTGCCGCGGCGCTGCCTTGATAGGGCCGCAGCCGGTTTATAAAAGAAGGGGAAAAACTTATTTAAGCAATCAGAACTCGAAGCGCAGGCCGGCACTTGCCTTCCACTTACGCTCGAAGTCGCCGCCAAAGTCCTTAGCAAAGTCTGCATAGATATGGCAGTTGTCGCTCAGATCATAGCTGCCGCCAATGCTCATTTCCATCCAGGTATCCTTGCCGTCGAAGCTGGTGTGCTTGGTGCCGCCGTCCTTAGCGAAATAGCTTGCGCTGATGTCGCCGTTGAATTCATGTGCACCATACAGGCCAACGTATACGCGGCCTTTTTCGCTCTTAGCGCCTGCTTCAACGCCGAAACGTGCTACCAGGCTGCTGTATGCGTCCTGGTCAATTCTCATGCTGTCGTTCGGAGTATGGGCAGTGTAATCCTTGCTGCCTACCTGAGACCAGGTCAGCTGTGCCTTCGGGGTGAAGTAGCTTGCCTCAGTGCCGAAGGTCTTGCCATATTCCATGGTCAGGCCATATGCATTGGCTTTGTAATCGCCATGGAGCTTCAGGCTGCGGATTTCGTTGTATACGTCATATTCGTTTTCAACGCGGCCAACCTTCGCTGCTACGCGGAAGAAGGCGTCGTTGTCAAAGCTCTTCACGCCGTATACGCCCAGGCTGTACATCTGGTTATCGCCTTTGCCACCCAGCAGGTAGTTGGAATCGCCATTGCGGTAGTCAAACGCTACGCCAGTATGCCAGCCGTTTGCCAGAGCTTTGTCATAACCAACCTGTACTCCGCGGTAGGTGTTGTCATCTTTAACACCCTTAACATCGGAGCTTGTCTTGCCGCCCAGTGCCTTAGCGAAGATGCCGTCTGCATCTGCCAGGTCCGCACCGATGTAGGTGTCCTGCATGTTGTCACGCCAGCTGTGCATGGAGGTGGTTGCAGCGCTTCTTACGCCCTTCATTACCAAGGTTTCATAGTCGCCGTTGTAAATTTCGCCCCATTTTATGCTGCTGGGATCAAATTTGCCTATACCGGTTGTTTCATCCCACTTCATGGCACCTGTCTTGCCGGCAGAAGTCAAACCTTCGGCAATTCTTACCTTACCCTTCAGGTTAGCGCCATTTGCTGCATGATCGGTATACTGAACCTTTTCTGCCAATACTTTCAATACTGCTTCAACCTCAGCCTGACTGTTAATATTGATATTATCGCTGTCGGTGAACAGAATTACACCAGAGCCTTCTTTAGCATTACTGATAACAGTATTGCCGGATTTGAAGTCTTGTGCTTCGCTGCCTTTATTATCGTGATTATAGATAATGGTTTCCCAACCGCTGTAATCAGCAATTTGGAGAGCCTTGCTTCTCTTAGTCATGTTCAGGTAACCGGTTTCAGCTTCGGTTTTACCGCCATTAATGGTCAACCCTTTTGCAGGAGCTGCAACCGGAGCTTTTGCAATTCTCAGCAAGGACATGCCTGCAGCTTCCTCGCCGTCGGTCAGGTTCCAGGTTGCACCGTTTGCCAGGCTCAGTGCAATGCTGCTGTTGCCATCAACATTGTAGCCGCCGTTCAGTACGGAGTTCTTTTCGATCAGGCTGATTACTACACTGCCACCGTTCGCTGCATTGATATCGCCGGTAATAGTGCTGCTTGCGTTGCCGCTGTCTACGGTAATGTTGCCGCCGTCAGCATTAATGCTGCCGTTGATGGTCAGTGCGCTGTTGTTGCCGTTAACATTTACGTTAGCGTTTTCACCTGCGTTGATTGCCGCATCGGTGCCGCTGATAACAGTGCTGCCGTTCAAGGTTACATTGCCGTTTGCTGCATTGATGCCGGTTGCACCCTTCAGCTCCAGCTTAGCCTTGGTGGTGTCGATTACGATGTCTTTAGCAGTTGCATTTACTGCCGCGCCTTCTTTAACCTCGATAACGGTCGGATCCTGAGTGAATACATAGGAGCCGTCTTCCTTCAGAATGCCGTCTTTTTTGTATTCATAGTCAGTCTTAACATCGCCGGTAATACCGCTGTTTAGCTTGCTGCTCTCAGGAGTCTGGGTATCGGGATAGGTGAGGCCCGGAGCAATGGAGCCATCCTTTAAGCTGCCCTTGCCGTCCTTGCTGCTGAAGGAGATATCGCCGGTCTGCATAGCCTTGCTGCTTGCGGTCAGACCGTCGGCAATCTTCACATAACCTGTCAGGTTATTTTCGCCGTTTACGAAATTGCTGTAGGTCAGCTTGCCTGCCAAGGTGTTCAGCACATTAGCTATGCTGTATTCGTTATCCATTGCAATACCGCTGTTATCGGTAATCATGGATACTACAGAGCCTTCTTCCGCATGCTTGATAATGGTGTCGCCTGCTGCGTAGTTTTCAGCTGCTTCACCGTTACCGGTATGAGCGTAGAAGATGTTGGTGTTGCCGCTGTAGTTGTCGATGGTCAGGCTGTTCGCATCCTTCTGGAAGATGTTGCCGGCATGAGCTGCATCACTGCCGCCTACGAAGCTCGTTACATGGCTGCCTGCAAAGCCTTTGGGAACATCTTTGCCATTCATCTGATTATTCCAGACAGCGCCGTCTGCCAGCCACAGATTGAAGTTGCCGTAGCTTGTAGTATCGTCACGGTCCACAAAAGCATTATACTGGCTGCTGCCGTTCCAGAAGCTGTCTGCACCCTTCAGCGCCAGGTTGATGGTAGTAGCGGTGATGGTTGTTTCATCATCCCAACGGTCATAGCTTGCTAAGGATTTAGTGTAGATATCGCCATTAATCTTGACAATACCGTCGCCTGCCGCGCCATCCTTAACGTTAGCATTGATAACGCCGTTGCTTTCGGTCTTCAATGCATAGTATTTTTCCGCACCGGTATCCTTATTGATTTCCAGATTACCTGTCATATTGACAGTGCCTCTTCTGCCGGCGAAAATACCGTTGCTTTCTTTCTTGGCAGAGGTAGTAATAGCAGTATCCGCATCAATGGTAATAGTGGAACCGGACATAGCGAAGATGCCTTGGCTTTCATCACCGACGCTGTCGGCACTGAGTTTCAGGCTGCCTGCTTTAATAGTGATATCCTTGCCGGTGCCGTATTTAATGGAAGCAACCGCACGGGCCGCATAGTTGCCTTCGGAAGCATGGAAGGAAACATCCAGAGCCTTACCCTCTGCATTGATGCTTACAGGACCGCCGTTGGAGCCGATAGCTGTCAGAGCGGTATCCTTGCCCTTGGTTACGTCGATAACGGTATCCTTAACAAAGGTGTAAACACCCTTCTCTTTTTCGATGCCCAGATCTACATACTTCTGATCAAGTGCACCGGTAATCTTTTCCGTAAAGTGAGTGTCATCCACCGGTTCGGGCTTAACATAGGTGCCTTTGCCTTTTTCATTAAAGGTAATATCGCCGGTTTCCAGAGCCTTGCTGCTTGCAGTCAGGCCGTCAGCAATCTTCACAACGCCTGTCAGGTTCTTCTCACCGGTTGCAAAATTACTGTAGGTCAGCTTGCCTGCCAAAGCGTTCAGCACGTTAGCTACGCTGTCCTTGTTATCCATTGCGACATTAGTGTTATCGGTAATCAGACTTACCGCAGAGCCTGCTGCCGCACTCTTGATAACAGTGTCGCCTGCTTTGTAGTTTTCAGCTGCTTCGCCGTTGCCTTCATGAGCGTAGAAGATATTGACATTGCCGCTGTATTTATCAATAGTCAGGCTCTTGCTGTCATTTTGGAAGATATTGCCTGCATGTGCTGCATCGCTGCCACCGGTAAAGGCGGTTACATGGCTGCCGGCAAAGCCGTTCGGAACTGCCTTGCCGATCTTCTCGTTGGTCCAAACTGCACCGTCTGTCAGCCACAGGTTGAAGCTGCCGTAGCTAGTCTTATCATCGCCGGAGGAAACAGCCTCATAAAGGCTGCGGCCGGTCCAGCTGCTGTCCTTGCCCTGCAATGCCAGATTAACAGTAGAGCTGCTGGTAGTTGTTTCATCCTCCCAATAATCATAGCTTTCCGCAGACTTGGTAAGGATGTCACCCTTAAGCTTAATAGTGCCTGCGCCTGCCTTGCCATCTTTGATGTTAACGTTGATAACACCCGTATCGTCAGCATTCAATGCGTAGTATTCGGATACCTTGGTATCCTCTTTAATATCAAGATCACCGTTCACAGTAACAACGCCGCCGTTGCCCGCATAAATACCGTTGCTGTCATTTTGTGCAGAGATAGCAATAGTAGTGTTGGCATCAATAGTAATCTTACCGCCTACTGCATAAATACCCTGAGCACGGAAGCCTGTAGTATCGGCGCTGAGCTTCAGGCTGTCAGCCTTAATGGTAATATCCTTGCTCTTACAAAGCTGTTGCCGGTAGCTAATGCGCGTGCAACATTATCGCCTTTAGGAACAGTATAGGAAACATCCAATGCTTTTCCGTCGGCATTAATCGTAATCGGACCGCCGCTTGATTCGATAGCGCCAAGCTCAGACAAGCCCTTAGTAACCTTAATGGTTGCATCCTTGGTAAAGGTGTAAACACCCTTCTCTTTTTCGATGCCGACTTCTACATATTTCTTATCGTTGCCGCCGGTAATCTTATCGGTAAAGGTATTTTCGGCTACCTCATCATATTCATAATAGCCCTGACCGGGTTTTCTGGTACCGGTTGTTTCGGTAGAGAAGGAAATATCGCCGGTTTTCAAAGCCTTAGAGGAAGCAGTCAAGCCTTCGGCAATCTTCACATAGCCCTTCAGGTTTTTCTCGTTTGCAAAATTACTGTAGGTCAGCTTGCCTGCCAACGCATTCAGTACATTGGCAACACTTTCATCATTGCCCATAGCAATACCGGTGTTGTCGGTAATCAGGCTTACAACAGAATCTTTTGCTGCACTCTTGATAACAGTATCGCCGGCTTTATAGTTTTCAGCTGCTTCGCCGTTGCCTTCATGTGCATAGAAGATATTGGTATTGCCGCTGTAGCTTTCGATGGTTATATTTTTGCTGTCCCTTTGGAAGATATTGCCTGCATGAGCCGCATCACTGCCGCCGTGGAGGCTTGCCAGAGTACTGCCGTCCCAAATCGGATTTTTGTCCGCCATGGTTGTGGTAGTCACATGAGATTGCTGTTCGTTGGTCCAGGTTGCACCGTTTTGCAGATAGAGATTGAATTCGCCGACATCATGCATATCATAGCCATATTGATGCTTGTCAGTCTTATATTTTCATGTGCCGCAACGCCGGTCCAGGAGGAGTTGGCATCAGTCAGAGCAACATTGAGAATACCTTCGTGTTTAAAATCAACAATCTCATCACTGCCTAAGGTAGGAGGCTGCTTGCCATGCAGACAGTTGATATACATATCACCACTGATAGTGGTAGTAGTATCGCCGGCAACGCCGTCCTTCATATTGATGTCCAGAGTACCTCTTTCAACGCGTACTGCATAGTAGTTGTGAGATTTATCACTATCAACTGCCGCTGCAATGTTACCGCCGCCAACGGATACCTTGTTGCCATTTTCCTTCAACAGAATTGCACTGCCATGGATGCCGGTAATATCAACCGGGCCGTTAACGTTAACGGTAGAGCCAAGACCGGTTACACCGATACCGGAGCCGTTGATACCGTTTGCTCTGTCATCTTCTGCTTTGACATTGCTAATTTTCAGCGAACCGTCAATAACAACATCGGTATTCTGACCGCGTACCAGAACGCCGCCTACAGCTGCACCCTTAGTAGTAACATCGGTAATTTCCACAGGACCGGAAATATTCAGCTTCGCACCGCTACCCTTTGCAAAAATACCGTAAGCACCATAGGTATCATTATTAGATGCTGTAATAGACAGCTTTTGGTCAGCAGACGGATTGTCAATGCTGATATTCGCACCGTTAGCTACAAAAATACCTGCAGCCTGTGCGCCCCCTTCTACTGCAGAGCTCAAAGCCAGACCTTTGCCGGCCATTTTCACGTTCATCGGCACAGAAGCCTCTTCCGCATAAAGAGCAGCAGCGAATTTGCTGTAGCCTTCAAGGATTGTCGGTTCGGTTACTTCAACCTTGGCAATGCCGTTGGCATCAAGCTCACGGGTTTTGCTGATATTCTCGGAATTTTTAATAGCGCCTGTATTATACTCAGGCTTTTCGCCGGACGGCTTATAGTCATAATAGCCCTGACCTGGTGTCTTGGTCCCGCTATCTTCGGTAGAGAAGGAAATATCGCCGGTCTTCAGTGCTGCGGAAGAAGCTGTCAGGCCTTCAGCAATCTTCACTACGCCAGCCAGATGACCATCAGTATAGTTCTTGTAGAACAGCTTGCCTGCCAAGTTGTTCAGTACGTTGGCTACATTGTCCTTGGCTTCGGCAGAATCGCCATCTTCAAAGCCGGAGGTAATGCCTGTATTGTCTGTTACAAAGGTAATAGCAGAGCCTTTAGCTGCATTAGTAATATTAAAATCGCCGCCGATAATATTGGTCGGGTCAGCAGCATCATGCTCATAGAAAACAGTAGTATGACCGCTATAATTTACAACAGAAATAGGATTGGTATCCTTTTGGTAAATCAGGCCTGCGTTATCTGCATCCTTGCCACCATGCAGTGTTGCCAGCGTGCTGCCTGCCCATACAGGATTTTTAGACGCTATGGTCGTAGTTGTCACATGCGACTGCTGTTCGTTGGTCCAGGCTGCACCGTTTTGCAGATACAGGTTGAACTGGCCGATATCATGCATAGTGTTGCCGCCACTGCCATAATCGGAATTATACTGGTCATAGGCTGCAACACCCTTCCAGAAGGAATCCTTATCGGTTAAAGCAACGTTGAGAATGCCTGCATCATTCCAGTTAATCAGCTCGCCACCAGTGTATTCCACAACCTTCTTACCATATTGGCCGGTTGCGTACATATCACCGGTAATCTTGGTGGTCGTATCGCCTGCAGCGCCGTCCTTCATGTTGATGTCCAGCGTGCCTTTATCTACGCGGACTGCATAGAAATTATGCGACTTATCGCTGTCTTCAGCTGCAGTAATGGTGCCGCCGCCGACAGATACCTTGGTATCCTTACCGGTCAGCCTGATACCGCTACCGCGTACACCGGAAATATCTACCGGACCGCTGACAGTTACAGTGGAAGTGTCACCTGTTACCTGAATACCGGAAGCATTCATACCTGCGCCACGTTCTCTAATGCCCTTGACATTGCTGATTGTCAGCGGGCCATCAATATTAATCTCGCTCTTCTGCCCCTGGATATTAATACCGGTTGCGGAATCACCCTTCGTAACAATATCGGTAATTTCTACCGGACCGGAAATATTCAGATGTGCATTACCGTCAGCGTAAACGCCATGAGAGCCTCTGGTATCCGTATTATTAGCTGTAATAGAAAGCTTTTGCTCTGCGGACGGATTAATAACCTTGATATAAGTATTAGCGCCTGCGTAAATAGCCGCTGCCTGTCCGCCAGTTTGTGCAACATTCAAAGCCAGACCTTTACCGGACATATTTACAGTCATCGGTTTAGACGGATAGGTTTCTTCACCTGCGTAAAGAGCGCTGGCAAATTTATTATTACCGGCATTCGATTCAGTTACATTAATATGTGCAACACCCTTATCGTCTACCTCGCGGTTCAGACTGATATTTTCCGACTTAGTAATAGCACCAGTCTTGTAATCAGGCTTATCTTCTTCCGGAGTATAGTCATAGAAGCCCTGTCCTGCTTTTTTCGTTCCATTGCTTCCGTCAGAGAAAGTGATATCGCCGGAGGCTTTTACAATAGCACTTACACTAGACGCTGTCAGACCATCGGCAATCTTCACTACGCCGGCCAGATTGGCATCCTTGTAACCTGTGTAGAACAGCTTATTGGCCAGCTTATTCAGCACTTCCTTAACATTATTCTTTTCTGTTGCAGTATCACTAGCTTCAAAGCCGGCATTAATGCCTTGGCTATCGGTTACCAAAGTAATCTTCGAGCCATCAGCTGCTGTCTTGACAGTGAAGTCACCCCCGGTGATGTTCTGCGGATTATCGGCATCATGGCCGTAAACAACAGTTGTGTCACCGCTATAATCATATACGGTAATACCCTTGTCGGAATTCTGGTAGATTACACCGGAGCCATCCAGCTTAGAAACATTGCTGCCGGCAAAAGTTGTTTTCAGCGTATCTACCGAACGACCTGTTTCATGATTCCATACAGAGCCCTCTGCCATTGTCAGATTAAACTGTCCGGCCGGTGCATTATATGTACTGCCTGGAATATTGCTTACTGCGCCTGTCCATTGAGAACCCTTGGTCATGTTGACATTGATAACAGAAACTTTATTGTCAGTTACCTTCATGTCACCGGTAACGTCCAGAATTCCGGCAGTAATGCCTTCTCCTGTATTCAGGTTAATGGTACCCTTGTTGGCCTGCAAAGCATAATATTGGCTATAATCCGTACCGTTAGACATATCCGCAGCTTTAATAGTTGCACCTGCAGTAGATACAGTTGAAGTATTCAATGCACGGATTGCACTGCCCAATACGTTTTCAATATTAAGATTGCCTTTAACAGTTATATTAATAGGCGCATCTGCACTTGAAGAACTGTCTGCATAAATACCGGCAGTGTTCGGTCCAACCTTGTTGCCGGTCTGAACATTCTTGATGCTCAGGTCTTTTTCGAATACAACATTGCCTTTGGTACTTACATATACACCATAAGCACGCTGAGTAGCACTAGATTTAACTCCGTCTATCTCAACATCGGTATTTGCAGTAAGGTTGCCGCCCTCGCCTACGCGAATACCATAGACATACTTAGCCTTAGTATCAGCATTGCCATCAGCACCAAGACCGGCGGAAACCTTCAGCACGCCATTCCCTTTGGAATCCTTAATCTCCATGCTCTTGTTTTCATCAACGTAAACCGTAGACACATAATTAGCAGTTTGATTGTTGGCATTGAGCTTCAAGGTGTGTCCCTGTAAATCAACAACAAGCGGACTTACTGCGTCGCCTGCTGCATACATAGCACTGGGAGCATTACCGGACACCCCATCCTGAGCTTCGGTAACATTAACGGAAACTACTCCGTTGATATCGCTTTCGCGTGTTTCACCGATATTTTCGGATTTTACAATCGGGCCGGTTGCATAGGTCTTATCGTCCTTCTCCGGAGTATAATCATAGAAGCCCTGTCCACCCTCGGCAAAGGTAATGTTGCCGGTCTTCATAGTTACAGAGGAAGCCGTCAGGCCTTCAGCAATGGATACGCTGCCTGTAAGGTTAGAGTCACCGGCCATATACCACAGCTTGTGTGCCAGAGAATTCAATACTTCGCTGACATTATTTTTCTCTGCAGCTGTATCACCTTCGGCAAAGCCCTTACTGATGCCGTTGTTGCCGGTGTAAAGCATCATCTCGGTGCCGGTCTTGGCATTAAAAACCTTGATATCACCACCGATAATGGTGCCCGGCGTAGCATCATCATGCTCATACCATACCTTGGTAACACCCTCGGCATTGGCAATATGAATAGGATCGCTGTCATTTACCTTAATAATACCGGCAGATTTTTTATCCTTGCCACCTACAAGGCTGCTCAGATGAGAAATGCCATCATATTTTTCATAGTACGGTCTGCTGTAATCAGCAAGATTACTTGCATCAAGGCCGTCCTTACGGGATGCGTTTTCGTAAATCCATTGCGCGCCGTTCTGCAGCCACAGATTTACTTCACCGGCCTTTTCAGTACCGGCATTGTCAATTACACCCTTCCAGGATGAATCCTGCGTGGTCAGGCCGATGTTAAGGCGACCGTTTTGATAAACCATAGCCTTTCCAGCCTCATCAGAGGACTTCATTGCCAGCATGTTGCCGACCATTTCTACCTTGCCGTTTTGTGCTTCCTGATTCTTTACATTGACGTTAATCGTGCCGCCGTAGCTTGCCAGAGCATAGTACGGCTCGATAAATTTGCCGAAGCCTTCAACAAAGTTTTCTTCTCTGTACGGTGTGTCGATACGGATAGAATTACCCAGCAAAGAAATAGTTCCCAAATCATAAGCCGGTACATCACCGTCAGCCTGATAAGCATCGGTTCTTACAGCCGTACCGCGTACAGCAATATCCACATTACCGTTGACAGTGACATCACCGCGGGTATAGTCAACGGAAATACCTGCAGGCTGCCAACGGGCACCTGTATAGTTGGCATCGCCACCCATGCTGGTTGCACCGCCGGGGCCTATATTGCCATGAACATTCTTGGTAATGATGCCCCAAGGCTTTTCTGCATTATCCGTGCGCATTTTTACATTACCGTTGATAATCAGGTTGCCCTTATTGGCTGCCGCAATACCAACAGAAGAATATTCCGAGGTTGCAGTAATATCCAGATTACTGTTGACAACAATAATGCCCTTGTTAGCCGTAAAACCGTTTACACCAGCCCAAACATTACTCTTGTTGTTTGTCTGATAAATATGGAGCGTGCCATAGCTGCCATCTGCGCCTACGTTATTATAAACACTGTCTTTGCGGGCAGTAATACCATCCTTATTGGTAATAGTAAAGGTATGGTCCTTTCCTTGGAAATCATAAATAAGTTTACCGTCATTTTCTGTTACGGTATTACCATCGGGACTCAGTATCTCGCTGTCCTTTTTTAGCGTGCCTATGAGAGGCTTGCTATAATCAGCGGCATAAACCGGTGCTATGAGAAAGCTAGATGCACTGGCTGCGAGAAGAACACCTGAAATAAGTGACTTCCACTTTTTTTGACTTAGCTTCATGATATATTCCCCCTTATCAAAAAGCAAGGAACGAACAGAAACACCCACTGTTTCTGCCGACTCCTTTGTACAGAGAAAAGCTCCGTACAAATATATATGAAAACCCCGCAAACTGCTACTCATCAATACAGTTGGTGACTTCATAACAAAAATATGCAGACGCTGCCATCACGGCAATGATTTTGCGGCAGCGCTGCCTGAATGTTTACACAACAGCTGTAAAATAAAAACACAGCTTAAATTGCCTTAAGCTGTGCTATATCCGTTTCTGTTCAGCACAAGATCAAGCAAAAAGGACTCTTAATTTATTATTATAGTCAAACCACTACCAATAATTAATAAAGTCCGTTCTCGTAGACCTTTACTAAATACCAATCTGTCAGTACCCTGGCTTAAAGTCATCGTCTCTGCATTCCTTTGTAAGAGGTTAGTTTTTTTCCTAATAATGCATCGACTCTTTTTTACAGTTGCGGAACAGCGTTGAAATCTCATCAAACTTCCCTGCGAAGCATTCATCCGCATGGGATAAAGCCTCCAGACTAGGATTATATTCTATTGTAATCTAGATAGTCAGAAGTAAAAAAATCACTTCATTTATCAAAAAAAATGTACACTTTATTAAATATACTTCATTTGCACCATATCTTGTTTTAGTACTAATTTCAGTTTAGCACTGATATAAAAATTTCGTCAAGAACCATTATCAGAAAACTTACTTTTTTGCAAAACAATATATTTACTTTACTATTTTCCAGAATGTACGTCACACAACAAAAATACCGACACCGCAACCCTTTCGGGTTATAGCGTCGGTATTATCACTTACGCCTTACGGCGATATTCTTATTTTGCTTTCTTCAGGAATTTTCATACATTGCATGGTCTTCAGCCATCATCTTATCAGCATCGGCACCGATAATGCAGGTCGGGTCGATACCCTGTTTCATGAAATAATCCTTGAATTCCTTGGATTCGCAAACCTTTTTAGCAGCAGCGCGCAGAGCTTCCAGCTTTTCTTTCGGAGTATCCTTAGGAGCAACCAGAGCTGCCCAAGCGCGAACGGTCATGTTGTGGCCCAGCTCTTTGAAGGTCGGAACATCCGGATAGATTACGCTGCGGGTGTCAGCCATAACAGCCAGAATCTTCAGGTTGCCTGCGTCTACCTGGCTCTTGAATACAGACGGGTCAGCCAAAGTTGCATCGATATGCTTGCCTGCCAGAGCAGCGGCAATATCAGCGGATCCTTTCGGATACGGTACATGCTTGAATTGTACGCCGAATTCCTCTTCAAAGGAAAGTGCGGCAATATGCCAGATAGCGCCGATACCGGAGTTACCCATCTTCACCTTGCCGGGGTTTGCCTTAGCAAAGGCTACGAATTCATCTACATTATTATAAGGAGCATCCTTCGGCACAATCAAAGCTGCCGGAGCTGCAATCGGAGCGCAGATAGCTGCGTAATCCTTATAGGTGTTTTTGCATTTGCCCTGATGCGGGAACATAGCCAGCTCAACAGTAACCATGCCCAGAGTATGGCCGTCGGGTTTAGCATTAGCCAGCTCTACCATGCCGGTTACACCGCCGCCATCGGGTTTGTTTACAGGAACAAATTTGCTGCCCTTCAGCTCTTTTTCCATGAACTGAATCAGACCTCTGGCAGAGATATCGGTACCGCCGCCCGGAGCCTTAGGAATAATTACGGAAATATCTCCGTCTGCAGGATAAGCTGCTTTTTTGCTGTCGCCGCCGCAGCCTGTAAGCATAACAGCCATGGTCAGCATAGCCATCAGCACAACTAAAATTTTTCTTCATTGTCTTACATCTCCTTATATTTTAAATTTAAAGGGTAACAAGTTCATCCGCGCTCAATTTTACACAAGCAATATTGCAACGCTTATAGGTATAGGTAAGCACAAGGCCCTCGCCATCGGCAATAATTGCCGGATAGGAAAATTCCGCAGGCTCTGTTTCCAGGTCAAACAGCTTTTGCCAGCTCGCACCATCATCTGTGGATTTGAACAGACTTAAAGGGAGAACGCTGACCCCAGTTGGCAGCCACCGGATTGCACACCAAGTAGAGTACGCCACCGGCAGTCCGCACCAAGTCAAGACCGCTGTTATTGTTTGGCAGACTCAAAGCGTAGGCACTGCACCAGGTTTCGCCGTCATCCGCAGAATCGCTGCGATAGACAAAGCCCTCGCTGCTGCGCAGCAGCATATGCACGCTGCCGTCCGCACTCTGCCACAGGCTCGGCTGAATCACGCCGCGTCCGTAAAAGGACTGCTGGCTGACGGCAATATTACTGTCGGCAGTTTTTTCACCTGCCTGATACTGCAGGCCCTCAATCTGCACTGCAGAGGATTTATGCCAGCTTACGCCGTCATCATCACTGATATCTGCAAAAGCCTTCCAGATGCCGTGTTCGGTAGAAGCACCGGCAAGAATGCGTCCGCTCGCCAAGCGCAACGGCTTATTGCGTACAGGTCCGCGCCCGCCGCTCACATCACCGGGCACCAGCTCCTGCGGTCCGCTCCAGATTACGCCGTTATCCGTCGACTGCAGCAGCCACGTCTGCCAGTCGGCAATCTGCTGGCCCTGCTTGTAAAACAGCAACAATCTGCCGTCCGCGCCCGCAAAAAGCACCGGATTCCAGTTCGCCGCCTCCCCGTTCACCAGCAGCTTTGGCTCACTCCAGCCTGCGTCCGTGCGTCTGCTTAGGTAGATACCCACATCGCTTTCGCCCTCATGCGTACCGCCGAACCAGCAGCACAGCAGGCTGCCGTCAGGAAGCGCCAATACTGTTGAAGCATGGCAGAAGGCCGTCGGCAAACAGCGCATAATCAATTCCTTTTGCATTATATCAATCACATCCAAAAAAGTCGCATAATTCTATAACATAAATATTGTAACACATATACAAAAAAGCGTAAACTATTTTCTTCACATTTCTGACAAATTTTGTCTGTCGTTACGTTGCCTACTAAGCTATTAGCAGCGCTTTACAGGCCGCAAGCAAAAAAATTGCGCAGGCTTTTTGCTTGCGCAGCTGCTTATTTGTCCGACACACACTTTTTCTACATTATATATAGCATGACATCAATATTTGACTTCTGTATCTTCCCTAAATCACTTAATTAAAAGGTCAGCCTCATCTGGTGCCAGACAGCATTTCCATGCGTAGATTTCTCGGACACACCCTCATCGGTAAAGCCGAATTTGGCATAATAATGAACAAGCCTATCCTTGCAGGTCAGTACCAGGCCCTTTCTCCCCTGCTGTTTGGCATCCTCAATCGCACGGCAAATCAGCTCGCCGGCATAGCCATGCTTGCGATAAGCAGGAATGGTATTGACACCGAAAATCATCTGCCACGCGCCGTTTTCATCGTGCAGCGTTGCCTTCTCGTACATTTCATCCGTCAAATCAGGCTCATCCGTTACAAAGCCGTCCACGAAGGCAATCAGCTTTTCAGCCTCATACATAAGCCAGAAATGATTGCCATAATATTTCACTCTGTCAATAAATTCCTTTTCTGTTGCTGCCTCCGCCGGCGGAAAGCATTCTGCCTCCACTGCGGCAATCGCGGTAATATCTTCCGTAGTTGCGTATTTTATAATCATAAGCTCTTTCTCCTCAATAAATTATTTATTCAAAGCACATGCATCACAATATTTTATTACGCTTTGAATTTATCCTCATAGCACTAGCAAAAATTGCAAATCATAATAAGTATATCACGAATCGTAATCCGGTTAAACAGAAAAAAGCAGAAGATATTTTTAGTAGTTGCCTTTTTTTGCAAAAACCTGAAGCGCTTTCATCTATAAAAATGTTTGTTTTATGAACTATTGTTTTTATTCTTTTTCTATGTTACAATAACCTTAGTTGCATGGGTAGCCGCAATTTTGCGGAGCTCTTGCCTGGTCGTGCGGACCAGTGGCGCCTGTCGAGCTTTCGGCAGGTGCTTTTTTTACATCTGCTGTCTTATATATTTTTGCCTTATTTTATGCTATAATCAAAGGAGGAAACATATGCAAAACTTGGCAACGAAATTTGAAAACTTGACGATTCAAAGTGACTTCATCTTTAAAAAAGTTATGTCACGCAAGCGCATCTGCATTCATCTTTTAGAGGAATTACTGCAGATTAAAATTGCTGACATCAGCTACTTCGAGGCTGAAAAATCTCTTGAGCCTGACTATGCAAGTCGTGGCATTCGTCTGGATATCATCGTGGCGGACGATAAGAATACACATTATAACTTGGAAATGCAGGTCAATAATATCAAAAATCCCGACACCAAACATTATGTGCTGCCCAAGCGTACACGCTATTATCAGGCGTTGATGGATATTGACTTACTGCAAAAGGGCCAGGAGTATGACCTGCTGCCGCCAACTTTTATCATTTTTATTTGCGTTTTTGACTTCTTTAAACAGGGTAATTACGTTTATACCTTTAAAAAGCGTTGTCTGGAGGATTTGAACCTGGAGCTTTCTGATGAAGCAACTACCATGATTTTGAACACTAAGGGTACCAACGGCAATATCTCCAAGGATATCAAAAGCTTTTATGATTATGTTAATAACCATATTATAAATAGCGATTTCACCAGACAGATTGACGATGAAATCAGCTATCTTAAGCTTGATTCGAAAGTGAGGCGAGAATTTATGCTTATGGAAGCACGTTTGTTAGACGAGAGGCGCGAAGGCAGAGTTGATGAAAAAGTTTCTATCGCTAAGCTTATGCTGGCTAAGGGTTGCTATTCTCTGCAAGAAATCATTGAGCTTACCGGTCTGTCTATTGATGATATAGAAAAGCTGAAGAATGATATGCATGTAGAGAAGCAAGCTTGATAAGAAAGTGAGGCGGTAAATTATGCTTTTAACTCCCCTTATGTCAGATGCAAGACGTGAAGGTAGAGCTGAAGGTAGAGCTGAAGCAAGAACTGAAATCGCTAAACACATGTTAAATATGGGATACTCTCTGAAGTTTATCTCTGAAGCTACTGTTCTTCCTGTTGAGCAGGTTGAAAAGATTAAGGCTGAATTAGCTTGATCATCTCCCCTACTCCCACCGCCGTGCGCTGCCGCGCACGGCTTTTTTTACGCCCGCACAAAAAAATCTCCCGCACGCTGCCAAACGCAGCTCGGGAGATTTTCTACTATAATAATATAAGCCAGGCCTTAACGCCTGCTATCTGAAAGCAGCCTCTTATTTGCCGCTGTCAAACAGCGCTTCTACAAACTTATCCGGTTCAAAGGGGCGGAAGTCCATAATGCCTTCGCCTACGCCGATCCATTTAACCGGCAGGCCCAGCTCTTCCTTAATTGCAACTACAACGCCGCCCTTAGCAGTGCCGTCAAGCTTTGTGAGTACAACGCCGGTAACCTTG
>ENA-OQDC01000337-OQDC01000337.1-human-gut-metagenome-genome-assembly--contig:-NODE-337-length-35341-cov-6.020333_pt1 | contig 35341 bp, 35 predicted proteins | sample MGYA00242770_ERZ504601 | MGnify/ENA primary metagenome ERZ504601 (study PRJEB26092, sample SAMD00036305) | human gut metagenome | host: Homo sapiens | study: EMG produced TPA metagenomics assembly of...
AGAGGCGAATGCCGAGTTTGAGCGTAGTTCCTTTGCTTTTAGGAGATTCTGGCTCTCTTAGTTTTTCTTAGAGCGTGGAACCTGAACCAGAACCCACTTTATACTGTTTTCTTCAAGGATCGAGAGGCCAACTACGTTAATAAATTAAATCCCAAACAAATTTAATAGCCCACCACCCGGCTAAATGCAACCACGCCGAACAGCATAAACAACACCAGATAAATCCCCAGTAATACTGCGAATATGATCAGCTGTGCTCTGCAGAAGTTTCTCCGGTTAATATTACCGTTACTTTCGAATGCCCATACGAAATACATGACTATTCCAACACACGGGATCAGTAATACGATCAATGTCAGTATCCAGTCTTTTAAATCCATTGGAGAGTTGTCTGACTGCTCATTTCTGTTCCGGCTGTACTGCTGGCTGTAATCGTATTGATTGTCCTGATATACGAATTTATTATCCTGTGAATCCTCTGATTCGGTTGCTTCCGGCTCTGGTTCTTCCTTCTCTTCCGGCTCTCCTGCCGGTTCTTCTGTTGATTCACCGTAACTGTAGACCTCGTCAGCGGTTACCTGCTTATTTTCTTCATCCATCTGTCATTCTCCTTTGCCTTACTTATTTTTGCGTCTATCTTATCATTTCAGGGCTCCGAACGCAACATCCTTGAGCAGTCGAAGCAGATTATAGTGGTAATAACTCATTGGCGGCTGGTCCGGAAAATACCGATACATACGCCACACGTAGTAAATCACCATAAGAACCACACACACGACACAGCCTGTCTTAAACCATTTTCCAATCGGCTTCTTACAGATATACCGTTCCCATGCAAATATCACCACACCTGCTGCGAATGCATAGATAAACGGATGCATCTTCCATGCTCCTTTGACGTCCAGATGCAAAAGCCGAATTCCTGCTCTTGTAAGTCCGCATGCCGGACAGGGAAATCCCGTGATCCAGACCATAGGGCAGGTACTGGGCAGAAATTGACTTCCAAATACAAAATAGGCGATTATAAATATAACCGCCCATTTTGCCTTCTTTATATCATTTTTTAATAATACAAATCCGTCTTTCAATATCTTTTTCATCCTGTTATGAGATAACTTTCTTCGGACATTTTACTGCACAGGCACCACAGTCTTTACATTTCTCGTAGTCGATGTGCGCAATGTTATTTTCCACTGTAACAGCTTCAAACTTACATGCTTTCTCACACATCTTACATCCGATACATCCGGCTGTACATGCCTGCATAACTGCTTTACCTTTGTCCTGTGAATTACATTTTACCAGATGCTTCTGATCATATGGCACGATCTCGATCAGGTGTTTTGGACATACAGCTACACATTTTCCACATGCTTTACATGCTTCTTTATCTACAACTGCCACACCGTTTACAATGTGGATCGCATCGAACGGACATGCCTGAACACAGCTTCCGTCTCCAAGACATCCATAAGAACAGGCTTTCGGTCCGCCGTCCTGCATCATGTTGACCATAGTACAGTCGCTCAGTCCGTGATATTCATATTCCTGTTTTGCTTTCTCACAGTCTCCGCCACATTTTACAAATGCAACTTCGTGTACCTGTGCACCTGCAGCAACGCCCATGATCTCTCCGACTTTTGCTGCTACCGGAGCGCCTCCGACCGGACATCCGCCGACTTCAGCTTCTCCTTTTACGATTGCTGCTGCAAGTCCGGAACATCCGGCATAACCACAGCCACCGCAGTTATTTCCAGGAAGAACGCCCAGGATGGCTTCTTCTCTTTCATCTACCTCTACCGCAAATTTCTTACCGGCAACGCCGAGGAATACACCAATGAATAATCCGGTGCCTCCTACGATAACTGCCGCAAGAATAATACCTGTAACACTCATTGTCTGCCTCCTCCTAAATTAATCCTGAGAATCCACAGAACGCGATCGCCATCAGACAAGCTGTGATCAGTACGATCGGAGTTCCCTGGAAGGACTCTGAAATATCATTGTATTCCATCTTCTCACGGATACCGGCCATGATCACGATCGCGATCAGGAATCCGACAGATGTACCAATACCATTGACAACACCTTCTAAGATAGAATATTCTTTCTGAACATTTGTAAGTGCCACACCAAGAACCGCACAGTTTGTTGTGATCAGTGGAAGATACACACCAAGTGCATTATAAAGGGATGGCATACTCTTCTTCAGGAACATTTCTACAAACTGTACCAAAGCTGCGATAAACAGAATGAATACGATTGTCTGCAGATATTCAAATCCCAGCGGAACCAGGATGAATTTATAGATCAGTCCCGTAAAGAATGATGATAATGTGATAACGAATACAACTGCTCCACCCATACCGGTTGCAGTCTCAACCTTCTTCGAAACACCAAGGAACGGACAGATTCCAAGGAACTGGCTGAGTACAACGTTATTTACGATAGCTGAACCAATTGCAATAATCAATAACTCTTTCATACTATGTACTCCTCCTACTCTTCATTCCCTGTCGGGAATACTTTGCTTCCGCATCCGCCGCATGAAGCACAGTCTGTGCCGCATCCCTGTGGCTCGGCAATCTTCTTGCCTTTCTGTGCTGCGTGTCTCTTCAGTCTGTTCATACCTGCAACCAGGAATGCAAGAACAAGGAATGCTCCTGCCGGCAGGATGAAGATTGTTACTGGTACATATCCGCCTTTTCCTGCTGCTGCATCTGCAAGCGGAAGAATCTGAACACCGAAGATTGCTCCGGTTCCGATAAACTCACGCACGATCGCGATACAGGTCAGACCAAATGTAAATCCAAGTCCCATACCAATACCATCAAAGATAGATGGAAGTACCGGGTTCTTGGATGCATAACTTTCTGCACGTCCAAGGATAATACAGTTAACAACGATCAGCGGGATGTAAAGTCCAAGTGAATCATACAGACTTGGAACGAATCCCTCTAAAAGGAACTGTACAATTGTTACGAAAGATGCTACGACTACGATGAATGCCGGCATTCTGACTGAATCCGGAATCACCTTACGTAACATAGAGATCAACATATTCGACAGTACAAGTACGACTGTTGTGGACAGTCCCATACCTTAAACCGTTAATAGCGGATGTTGTTACCGCCAGGGTCGGACACATTCCTAACATCAGAACGAAGGTAGGATTTTCTTTGATCAGACCGTTATATACTCTTTCAGTACATTTATTCATGACTAACTACCTCCTGTTTATTTAAATGCATTCTGATAATATCCGAGTGCTGCATTGACAGCTCCTGTTACTGCTCTTGAAGTAATGGTTGCACCACTTAAGGCATCGATCTGTTCTCCGTCTCCACCGTCTTTGGAAACCACGAATTTATCAGCCTGTTTATTCACATACTGGTTATAGAATGAAGGCTCTGTAGCTTTCATACCAAGACCTGCTGTCTCGCTGATAGAAAGAATAGATACACCGTTGATCGTACCGTCTTTCTTAATACCAACTGTAATCTGGATATTGCCGCCGAATCCGTCTTTGTCTGTTGTTGTGATGACATATCCTGCATCACCTGCTGTACAGACTTCGTCGATCGTTGCATTGACACCCATATCTTTTACAGCTTTGTCTGCAGCCTTCTGATCTACATCTTCTGCTTTGAAATCATCCAGTTTTACATCTGAAAATACTGCCTGCCATGCTTCTTTTTTGGCTGTCTCCTGTGACTGTGCGATCGGAGTCTTGGTAACTTCATATACCGCACCAAGAAGGACTCCTGCAATTACAGTAATCAGTGTAAGGATCAGTGTATTCTTAACAATCTTATTCATTATTTTTCTCCTCCTTTACCAAATGGTTTTGGAAGAGTAACTCTCTCGATCAATGGCACCAGAAGGTTACTGATGATGATCGCATAAGAAACTCCTTCTGCGGAACCGCCAAACAGACGGAACAGACCTGTTAACACACCAAGGATAATACCGTATACAAACTGTCCTTTCGGTGTGATCGGAGATGTTACATAATCGGTTGCCATGAACCATGCACCAAGCATCAGTCCGCCTCCGCAGAGATGTGCTGTGATGTACTGTGGATCAAAGAATCCGACATCCGGATTTGCAATATGTCCGAAGATTCCGACAAAGATCACAAATGTAACAATGTATGTTCCAGGAATTCTGAGATCAATTACTCCCATAAGGATCAGGAAGATTGCTCCGATCACGATTGCGATCACAGATGTCTCACCGATTGTTCCAGGAATTCTACCAATCAGCATATCCATCGTATTCACTGTATTACCTGCTTTTAACTGTGCAAGTGGTGTAGCCCCTGTCACACCATCATATACAAAGCTTGTCATCTGGCTTGTAAATGAAAGCAGAAGGAAGCATCTTGCGCCGAGAGCCGGGTTCATAAAGTTCTGTCCCAGACCTCCGAATAACTGTTTTACAATCAGAATAGCAAATACACTACCGATTGCTCCCATCCACCACGGAGCTGTAGGAGGCATATTCAGTCCGAGTAACAGTCCTGTTACTGCTGCACTCCAGTCATTGATCGTAATCTTCTTGTGCATTAATTTTTCGTATATGTATTCCGTCAATACTGCTACAACCGTTGTTGTAACCAGCATTCCGAATGCCGGCAGTCCAAAGTTCCATACACCAAATGCAGATGCCGGCAAAAGTGCGATGGCCACCAGCATCATAATATTACTGGTAGTCGCTTTGGAACGAATATGTGGTGAAGATGACATTTTCAAATTGTTCTCACTCACTTTTGTTCACCTCTTCTTCTTTCTTGTTTTATTTTTTCTTTCTACGGTTCGCTAAAGCAATCTTTCTCATAGATCCGATCGCCTGTTTCAGCGGCCGTTTTGCCGGACATACGAAACTGCACGAACCACATTCCATACATTCGAGTCCTTCATGTTTTGTAAACTTCTCTTCGTCATGATGTTCTGCATAATCCGCCAGTCTCGATGGAATCAGGCGACTTGGACAGGCTTCTACACAGCGTCCGCAGTTGATACATGCAGACGGCTCCATCTTAGCCACTTCATCTTTGGTAAATCCAAGAATTGATGAAGATGTCTTTGTTACAGGTACATCTAATGAGAACATGGAGAATCCCATCATCGGACCACCGGAGATGAGTTTCTCAGGCTCTGTCTTAAATCCTCCTGCTGCTTCTACCAGTTCCTGCTGGTTCATACCAAACGGAACTCTGAAGTTACCTGGTTCTGCAACCGCATCACCACTGACTGTCACTACACGCTCCATAGAAGGCTTTCCTTCTACCACTGCCTGGTAAACACTTACCATTGTAGCCACGTTGTCTACGACGCATCCTGCATCTGCCGGAAGCATTGCAGAATTGATCGCACGTCCTGTTGTTGCATAGATAAGCTGACGCTCACCACCCTGAGGATACTTGGTCTTCAGAGCCATCACCTCGATACGTGGTTCATCTTTCGTCAGTTCTTTTAATTTTTCGATACAATCCGGTTTGTTGTCCTCTACGCCAAAGATTCCCTTTGCGTTATCGAACAGACGGAGAATGATCTTCATTCCTCCGACCAGCTTTTCCGGAGTCTCGATCATTGTTCTGTAGTCAGCGGTGATATATGGCTCACACTCTGCACAGTTTGCAATGATATAATCAATCTTTTCCGGTTCCTTCGGTGAAAGCTTTACTCTGGTAGGGAAACCTGCACCACCCATACCTACAACTCCCGCTGTTCCAATCGCATTCAGAATGTCTTCTTTGCTCATATCTTCTAACGGAGTCACTTCCGGATATTCCACTTCTTTGTACTCGCCATCATTCTCGATCACGATACTGTTCACTCTTCCACCTGTCGGGTTCAGATGCGGTGCAATAGCCTTTACTGTTCCGGATACAGATGCATAGATCGGAGCAGACACAAATCCTCCTGCTTCTGCTATCATCTGGCCTTTTAAAACATGATCGCCAACAGCTACCACAGGATTTGCCGGAGCACCGATATGCTGTGATACAGGATACACCAGATCGCCCTTAGGTTTTACTTCGACAATTGCCTTATCTTTAGCCAGGCTCTTGCCGTCATCCGGGTGGATTCCACCCTTAAATGTTAACAATGCCATCCTTTTTTCCTTCCTTCCTATTTACTCTTTATATAATATACAGGAAAAATAGACAATTTTCTATAGAAAGTGACTAATTCCATTGTATATTTTCATGAACATCTTGTTGCATTTTTAACAAATGCATATACGCACAGAAAACCTGCCATAGGCAGGTTTCCCAAGATAGTACATCATTGAGCCTTTTTACTTATCCCGGCTCATTGTTATCTTTAGCTTCAGAAAGGATAGAGGAAATCGCCTCTATCCTTGTATATCTGTCACAATATTATTCAGCGTCTGTCTCTTCAGAAGCTTCTTCCGGCTGCTCTAATGCTTTCATGCTCAGGCTGATCTTCTTCTCAGCTTCGTTCAGGTCTACGACCTGAGCTGTGATCTCCTGTCCTACTGAAAGTACGTCTGACGGTTTGTCAACATGAGCTCTTGAAATCTGTGAAACATGAAGTAATGCATCTACTCCAGGAGCTAATTCAACGAATGCTCCGAAGTCTGTCATTCTTGCAACTTTTCCTGTGATTACTGTTCCTACTGCATAATCCTCTGCTGCATTTGCCCATGGATTTGTCTCCGGGAATTTCAGGCTGAGTGCGATCTTTGTATCATGGATATCTTTGATCATCACTTCCACTTTATCTCCTACCTGGAATACTTTCTTAGGATTCTCAACACGTCCCCAAGACATTTCGGAGATATGAAGAAGACCATCTACTCCTCCAAGATCGATGAATGCTCCGAAATCTGTAACGTTCTTTACAGTTCCTTCCATTCTGTCTCCTACACTGATCTTTGCAAACAGTTCTTTCTGTTTTTCAGCACGTTCAGCAACAAGAAGCTGTCTTCTGTCACCGATCACGCGGTTTCTTCTAGGATTGAACTCGCTGATCACGAACTCGATCTCCTGTCCCTGATATTTGCTCAGGTCTTTTTCATATGTGTCAGAAACAAGGCTTGCAGGAATGAATACTCTTGCTTCGTCAACTACTACGCTTAATCCACCGCCAAGAATCTGAGTTACAGGAGCTTTTAATACTTCATGATTCTCGAATGCTTCTTTTAATCTTTCATTTCCTTTTTCTGCTGCAAGTCTCTTGTATGTCAGCAGAACCTGTCCTTCTCCGTCATTTACCTTCAGGACTTTTGCGCTCATCTGATCACCAACAGATACAACTGTTGTAAGATCAACATTTGCCTCGTTAGTATATTCGTTTCTTGTAATGATACCGTCTGCTTTGTAGCCTATATTCAAGATGATTTCATCAGGTTTAACGTCGATGACTGTACCATCTACAACCTCTCCATTTCTTATTGTCTTAAAAGACTCTTCCAACATTTGTTCAAAAGTTAATTCTGACATTATTTTGAACCTCCTCAATTATTTTATTGGGCGTGGATGCCCCTGCTGTAATACCTACTGATTCCACGGACCTTAATTGATTAATATCCAAATCGTCAAGTGTCTGTATATAGTACGTATTCAAACATTCCTCTTTGCAGATTTCAAATAGCTTCTGAGTATTCGAACTACGTTTATCACCTATCACAACCATAGCATCTACTCTCGCTGCAATTTGACGGGCTTCGGTCTGCCTTTCTTTCGTCGCATTGCAAATCGTATTTAAAACAACTATATCATACCTCTTTTTCGAAATAATTTCAACTAATTCTTTGAATTTATTGTAGTTAAATGTCGTCTGGGCCACGATACATACTTTCTGATCTTTATCCGGCAATTCAAATCGTTCTGCATCTTCCGCTGTCTGCACCACCGTCACCTGTTCTCCTGCCCAGCCGCGGATTCCCTGCACCTCCGGATGCTCACCGTTTCCGACAATCACAATGTATGACCCCTCTGCGCTTTTTTCTGCAACGATCTTATGAATCTTCTTCACGAAAGGACACGTTGCATCCACACAGGTGATTCCACGTTCTTCCAGGATATCGTAGATATATTTTGCTACACCATGGGACCGTATCACTACCACATCCGCATCTGCCGTTTTCAGTTCTTCTTCATCATTCAGGACTTCTACACCGTGGCTTCTCAGATCCTTGATCACTTCTTCATTATGGATGATCGGTCCGTAGGTAAATATCTTCTCTCCCCGGTATTGTTCTATCTGTTGGTATACGGTATCTACCGCACGCTTCACTCCGAAGCAGAATCCTGCTGTCTTTGCAAGTTCGACATTCATATCATGCAATTCCTTTCTCTGACAACTTTATCTATCTGCACAGATCTACGATCGTTTTCACCACTTCGGCAATCGTCATGTTCGAGCTGTCTACAAGAACCGCATCCTCCGCCTGCTTCAGCGGTGCGATCTCACGCGTCATATCTCTGCGGTCACGCTCTTCAATGTCATGTGCGATCTCTTCCAGATTACAGTCTTCCCCTTTTTCCTGCAGTTCCTGGTAACGTCTCTTAGCTCGCGTCTCAACGCTTGCCGTCAGATATACTTTCACATCCGCATGCGGAAGAACACAGGTTCCGATGTCTCTTCCGTCCATGATCACATTCTGTGTCTTTGCAAGATTCTGCTGCAATTCCAGCAGTTTCTTACGCACTTCCGGAATTGCGGAGGTTACAGATGCCATATTTCCCACCTCTTCATTTCTCAGACGTGATGAAATATCCTTTCCGTTCAGGTATACATGCTGTACGGCATCTTCATATGCGATCGTCACTTCCGCATCCTTGCATGCTTCGATCACTTTCTCTGTCTCTTGCGGCTGGATCCCTTTATCCAGAAAATGAATCGCAAGACCTCTGTACATGGCTCCTGTATCTACGTAAATGTATCCTTTTTCCTTTGCTACAAGCTTCGCAATCGTGCTTTTTCCGGCACCTGCCGGTCCGTCTATCGCCACATTATATCCCATGGTATCTCTCCTTCTGTTTTTATTTTCTATTTTATTCATCTGCGCTTTCTATTCCGGTTCCCGCCGCATACGCTGTAGACCAGGCGATCTGAAGGTTAAATCCACCCGTCACTGCATCCAGATCCAGAACCTCTCCGGCAAAATGCAATCCTTTCACAAGTCTTGATTCCATCGTTCCCGGATCGACTTCTTTGATCTTGATTCCACCTTTTGTGATGATCGCTTCATTGTAATCTCTCAGACCTGTAAGCGTACACTCAAGATTCTTGATCAGTCTGACGAATCCCAGACGTTCTTCTTTTGTGATCACATTGACTTTCTTTTCCGGATCGATCCCACTCAATTCGATCATAACCGGAATCAGTTTTGACGGGAACAGCTTGTGTACCGCATTCTTAAACTGACGGTTCTGATTCTCCTCAAATTCACGGAGCACCCTGTGATCCAGCTGCTCCTCTGAAAGCGCCGGTTTCAGATCGATCTTAAGAGTCAGTTCTTTTGCTTTCAGTTTCTTTCCGACATAACTGCTCGCACTTAAGATCAGCGGTCCGCTCACACCATAATGCGTAAATAACATTTCTCCGAAATCGTCGTACAGCTTTTTCTTTCCGTCACAGATCGTCACATTGACATTCCGAAGAGAAAGTCCCTGCAGTTCGGGCACCCAATCCTCTTTGCATTCCATCGGTACCAGCGCCGGCATACATTCCGTCACGGTATGACCGAGGCTTTCTGCAAAGCGGAAGCCATCACCGGTGGATCCGGTTGACTGATAAGACAATCCGCCCGTTGCCACGATACATGCATCTGCACAAACCTGCGTCTGGTCTCCCAGTATTACTTTTTCAAAATGTCCGTCTTTTTCCACTATTTTTTTTTACTGCCGTGCGCAGATGCACTTCCACGCCCAGACGGTCCATCTCCCGTTCCAGACCACGGATGACATCCGAAGAACGATCCGACACCGGAAATACACGGTCTCCACGTTCAATCTTCACCGGCACATTGATCCGCTCAAAGAAATCGATCACCTGCTGATTCGTGTATCCGTAAAAACTGCTGTATAAGAACTTTGCATTTGTTCTGACTGCCTCAAATAATCCTTCCATATCGCAGGCATTGGTTATATTGCATCTTCCTTTTCCTGTAATATACAATTTTTTTCCAAGCTTTTCATTCTTCTCATATACTACAACCTGATGTCCGCATTCGGCTGCTGCGATAGAAGCGAACATTCCTGCCGCTCCTCCTCCAACGATAACTACTTTACTCATCTTCCATTATCCTTCTCTGGTTTTCCTTTTTCATTTCCGGAAAGTTCAACTCGATCCCCCACCATATTCAGTTCATCCTTACTGTACACCTGATATTCATCCCATATCTGTTCCAGTGTCTCAAGCGTTGTAATAACCTCTTTCTGCTTCTTCATGCAGAGCGCTACGACCAGTGCATTGATCACACTCAAAGGTGCCACCAGTGAATCTACAATGGATGCCATATCGCTTCTTGCGATCAGGTTGCAGGAAGAATACAACGTCATCGGAGAATGTACACTGTCTGTCAGTGTGATCACCGTAGCTTTCCGATTGCTTGCAAATTCCAGTGCTTTCAAAGTACGCATGGAATATCTCGGAAAACTGATCCCTATCACCACATCCTCTTCACTGACACGGATCAGTTGTTCAAAAATCTCGCTGGAACTGTTCGTATTGACAGCCGTTACATTCTTGCAGATCAGATTCAGATAAAAGCTTAAGAAGCTTGCGAGCGGCGAGCAGCTTCTGATTCCGATCACATAGATCCGTTTTGCTTTTAAGATCGTATCTACCGCCATTTCAAATGCCTCATGGTCAATTGCTTCCATCGTAAGCTTGATCTTCTCAATATCCGAATGCAGAACCGAAGCAAGGATCTCCCCCTGGCTGATCCGCCCATACGTCACTTCCATACGCTGGATAGAATTCAGCTTCATCCGCACCAGTTCTCCCAGAGCCTTCTGGAACTCCGGATATCCGTCATATCCAAGGGCAGTTGCAAATCTCACAACTGTCGATTCACTGACACCAACCTCTTCCCCCATCTTCGCAGCCGTCAAAAAAGCCGCTTTATCATAATCCTCACGGATAAAATCCGCCAGTTTTTTCTGTCCTTTGCTGAATTTCTGATATCTTTCATCGATCATCTTCAGCAGTTCATTTTTTACGCTCATGCGATGTACCTCTTTTTCAAACAATGGTTTTATTATATAGCTTTGTGGGGGAATAGTCAATTAGTTCGGGTGGGGCATATGTGGTTACGGGATAGGTGGCGGTATGGGTAAGCAGATGCTTATGCCGGGAAAGAAGATGTAGCAAAGAAAAGTTGGGAAAAATCAGGCACCGAATACATTCAGCGAGAAATCTTAATGATTTCTCACCTCAGGTATTCTTTCAAGCTGTGCTTGTAGCACATCTTGAATCCTGATTTCCCAACTTTTCTTTTAACATCTTCTAATCCCACCAACGATATCTGCTTACCCATACCGCCACCTATCCCTTAGCCACACACTCCGACAACCGAAAGTGAATTTACTGTTACCACCAAGCTATTGGGGCTCCGCCGGAAAACGTTTTTCATCTCGCTTTTTCCACTACTTTCTGAGAAGCCACACCCCCCGCTATCCTCCGCATATTTTCGCGAACAGTCAAGTGTAGAAGTTCCTGGTTCAATGCATTCGCAGGGTGCTTTGCAAGGAGTTGGTGAAAAAAAGACGATAAAATAAGATTTGGGATGTGCTACAAGCACATCCCAAAAGAATACCTGAGGTGGAAAATCATCAGGATTTTCCGTCCGAATGTATTCGGTTCTTATCTTATCGTCTTTTTTTCGCTTACGCCTTGCAAGCACCCGAAGTCGCATTGGACCAGGCACTTCTACACTTGACGTCCCCGAAAACCTATACAGGATAACTACCGTTTTCCGTATCCGCTACTGTCGCATCCACCTTTGTCTGCTGTGCTTCTCTATACTTGAAGAAGTCTACAGCAACCTGTGGGAACAGTGCGTAAGACAGTACATCTTCATCCTGTTGGATCCACTGTTCGCATTCTTTGCGGAGTGTATCTAATTCGTCCGGAATCAGGTCTGCAGGACGGCATGTGATGATCTCAGGATCGTCTCCAAGTACTTTCTTGATCACGTCTGGATTCATCGGTTTTACTGTCTGTCCGTATTTTCCACTTAAGAGGTCTTTTGTCTCTTTTGTAGCAACTTTGTAACGTTCTCCCATCAGTACGTTAAATACAGCCTGTGTACCAACGATCTGTGAGGAAGGTGTTACAAGTGGTGGTTCTCCAAGGTCTTTACGTACTCTTGGCACTTCCTCAAGTACATCGTAGAACTTGTCTTCCGCACCCTGCTCTTTTAACTGAGATGTCAGGTTCGAAAGCATTCCGCCTGGTACCTGATACAGAAGAGTCTTGATGTTAACACCAAGGTTCTTTGGATTTAAGAGTCCGCTGTCAAGAGCCTCGTCACGGATCGGACGGAAGTAGTCCGCGATCTCTGCCAGAAGTTTCTGGTCTAATCCTGTGTCATAAGGTGTTCCCTTGAATGTCTCAACCATAACTTCTGTTGCCGGCTGGGATGTTCCAAGTGCGAATGGTGACATTGCTGTATCGATCACATCCACACCGGCCTCTACTGCTTTCATGTAAGTCATAGAAGCAACACCTGATGTGTAGTGTGTATGAAGCTGGATTGGAAGATCTACAGCTTCTTTCATTGCTCCGATCAGCTCTGTTGCCTTATACGGTGTCAGAAGACCAGCCATATCTTTGATACAGATAGAGTTTGCACCCATCTCTTCAATCTTCTTGGCAATGTCTACCCAGTAATCTAGTGTATAAGCATCACCTAAAGTGTAAGATAATGCGATCTGAGCTTCTACTTTTTCTTTGTTTGCAGCCTTAACTGCTGTCTTCAGGTTACGAAGATCATTTAAGCAGTCAAAGATACGGATGATGTCGATTCCGTTGGCAGCAGATTTCTGTACGAAATATTCTACCACATCATCTGCGTATGGACGATATCCTAAGATGTTCTGTCCACGGAATAACATCTGAAGTTTTGTATTTTTGAATCCATCACGGAATTTACGAAGTCTTTCCCATGGATCTTCTTTTAAGAAACGAAGAGATGCATCGAATGTAGCTCCACCCCAGCACTCTACGGAATGATACCCAACCTTGTCCATTTTATCAACGATCGGGAGCATCTGCTCTGTTGTCATACGGGTTGCGATCAGAGACTGATGCGCATCACGCAGGATCGTTTCTGTAATCTCTACAGGTTTTTTTACTATATCTGCCATTTTCTTTCCTCCTAATTATATATCGCTTAAATTCCTACGCCAAAGATTGCCATAAATGTTCCGGCAGCTACGGCTGTACCGATAACACCGGCAACGTTCGGACCCATTGCGTGCATCAGAAGGAAGTTTGTCGGGTCTGCTTCAGCTCCGACCTTCTGTGATACTCTGGCTGCCATTGGAACTGCAGATACACCGGCAGAACCAATCAGTGGATTAACCTTACCATGTGTTGCAACACACATCAGTTTACCGAACAGTACACCTGCTGCTGTACCGAATGCGAATGCGATCAAACCAAGAATTACGATCTTGATCGTATCCATATTAAGGAATGCCTCAGCACTTGTTGTTGCTCCTACGGATGTTCCAAGCAGGATAACTACGATGTACATCATTGCATTGGAAGCTGTCTCTGTTAACTGTCTTACAACTCCAGACTCACGGAACAGGTTACCAAGCATTAACATACCAACCAGTGGTGCTGTTGTAGGAAGAATTACACACACAACGATCGTAACGATGATTGGAATAAGATCTTCTCAGCCTGGAAACAGGTCTTAACTGTTCCATCTTAATCTTACGTTCTTTTTCTGTTGTCAGAAGCTTCATGATCGGTGGCTGGATGATCGGCACCAGTGACATATAGGAATATGCTGCTACTGCGATTGGTCCAAGTAAAGCTGTCTGCTGTAACTTACCTGCAAGGAAGATAGAGGTAGGTCCATCAGCTCCACCAATGATTGAGATCGCTGCTGCCGCTTTGTCAGAGAATCCCATAGCCATCGCTCCAAGGTATGCTGCAAAGATACCGAACTGAGCAGAGGCACCAAGAAGGAAGCTCTTAGGGTTAGCGATCAGTGGTCCGAAGTCTGTCATCGCACCTACACCCATGAAGATCAGGGAAGGGAGGATTGACCACTCATCCAGTTTATAGAAGTAGTAAAGCAGTCCGCCTGTTCCATTTGCCGCATCTTCTGCATGAAGCATGATGTCCGGATAAATGTTAACCAGTAACATACCGAATGCGATTGGAACAAGAAGCAGAGGCTCGAATCCGTGTCTGATTGCAAGATAAAGGAAAACACATGCAACCGCGATCATGACTACATTGCCCCATGTAAGACTGAAAAACGCCGTCTGATGCACGAGGTTTCCTAATGTTGTCGTTATATATTCCATTTTTTAACCTCCAGTCGTGTTAGATAAACACCATATAAATGATGTTAGTTCAATGTAGCAAGAACAGCGCCTGAATCAATTGCATCGCCTACTGCTACATCAATGCTTGCAACGGTTCCGTCTTCCGGTGCTACAACTGGAATCTCCATCTTCATAGCCTCGATGATGACAACTGCATCACCTTTCTTTACAGCCTGACCTACATTTGCTTCGATCTTGAATACTTTTCCGGCTGCTCCGGCTTTTACTTCGATGGATCCTGCTCCACCTGCAGGTGCTGCCTTTGGTGCTGCTGGTGCTGCCGCAGGAGCTGCCTTCGGTGCTGCTGCAGGTCTTGCAACCGGTGCTGCACCTGCTCCGTTTTCTTCTACTGTTACATCATATACATTGCCATTCACTGTGATTGTATAATTTTTCATTGAATTCATCCTCCTAATTAATTATGCGTGCCACTTATTTGATGGACGACGCTTGATGCTTCTTACTACGAAGCCGTCTGTGCTTCCACCGGCTTCTGCTTCATAAGCAGCGATCGCTGCGGAAATAACTGCTGCCAGTTCATCATCATTCGATGCTTCTTCTACTACAGGTGCTGCAACTGCTGCCGGAGCCGGAGCTGCTTCCTGTGTGCTTTCTGCTTTTCCTTTGTTCTTGAATTTTTCTTCAAGTGCAGGAATGTATTTGAACAGGGAGATCAGAATTGAGATAAAGATCAGGATTACGAATACGGTACCCATTCCAAGGATTGTATTCAGTCCTGCTTTTTCCATGATCTCACCGATGCTGTAATGTGCATCGATCGTTGTACTGTCCAGATAAAGGTCCTCATCAAAAACAAATGTAATGTCTGCATCACGGTCTTTGAATTTTGCACTGGCCGTTACTTTCAGTTCATCAGAGGATGGTTCGAATTTGTAATCACCGTGGCTTACATATTCCCCACACTCTTTTGTTCCCTGCTGCCATGCATCCAGAGCTGCAAGGAAACTATCTTTTGTAAATGGAACACCCGCCTGGTTCAGCTGGGACTCAATCTGAAAATCTGTCATCTTGTTCCACTGTTCGATAGTATCTGCATCTGCACTGTTGCAATACTCGATCAGAAAATCTGTTGCCTGTGTGATCGTTGATTTATCATACTGAAGATTTTCTTTCTTACTTCCGCAAGCGGTAAAGCAGAGCATTGCGACAAGCACACAAAGTAATACGCTTATTTTTTTCTTCACTTTGCCTCACCTCTCTAAACCGTACCGTGTTTCTTTGCCGGACGATCCTCTCTTTTTGTGAATAACATCTCAAATGCGCCGATCACATATTTTCTTGTATCTGCTGCTTCGATGATCGTATCCACATATCCTCTTTTCGCTGCTGATAATGGGCTTGACTGCAGATTCTTATATTCTGCTGCTTTCTCTCTGATGGTTGCTGCATCAGCATCCGCATACATGATCTTAGCTGCCTGGTTTGCATCCATCATTCCGATCTCTGCATCCGGCCATGCATATACCATATCTGCTCCGACTGCTTTGCTGTTCATTGTCACATAAGCGCTTCCGAATGCTTTACCGATCACAACATTCACCTTCGGTACTGTTGCATCTGCAAATGCATAAGTAAGTTTTGCTGCTGATTTTGCGATACGTTTCTCATCGTATTTGCTTGCTGTAAATCCGCTTACATTCGTAAGTGTCAGTACAGGGATATTAAATGCATCACAGAACTGTACGAATTCTGCAGCCTTTTCAGCTCCGTCAGCAGAAAGTGAGCCGTCAAATTCAGCCTCCACTTCAGCTTCTTCATTATATACTTTCGAACGATTAGCAACTGCACCAACAGTCATACCATTCAGTTTGATGAATCCTGTCACCATATCTTTTGCATATGCTTTCTTCACTTCGCAGAAGATGTTGTCATCAGAAATCATTGTAAGAGCGATCGCTGTGTCTTCTTTTGCATTCGCAAGGTCTGCACATACACGGTTCAGATCATCGTTACATTCTTCATAAGAAGAATCCTCTTCATTGTTACACGGTAACATACATACAAGAGAACGGATGTCTGCAAGGATATCTTCTTCTGACCCTGTTCCGTCCACAAGACCTGTTGTCTCGCTCTGGAATGCCGCAGAAGATGTATCACATTTGGAAATGTCATTTCCAGGAATTGCATTCGGAGTATTGGTAAATAATTTACCGTTCTTTGCTTCCATAAATGTAAAATCTGTCAGAGCCGGTACGATAGAAAGTCCACCGCCGCATGTTCCGAAGATTGCTGTGATCTGAGGGATCACTCCGGAAGCCATTGACTGTTTCTGATAAAGCTTTCCAAATGCTTCTAATGCATCTGTTGCTTCCTGAAGTCTGAATCCGGCACAGTCAACCAGTCCGATGACCGGTGCTCCCATCTTCATTGCCATATCATAGATATTAGAAATCTTCTTTGCATGCATCTCGCCGATCGCGCCATTTAAAACAGTGGCGTCCTGGCTGTATACGTATACCAGATTTCCATCGATCACTCCATATCCGGTGATCACACCGTCTGCCGGAGTTTCTTTTTCCTGCATGTTAAAATCAGTCGTTCTTGCTGTTACTGCTCCACCGATCTCAACAAAACTGCCTGCATCAAGTAAACTGTTGATTCTCTTACCTGCTGCATTACCTGCTGCCATGTTGCCCATAGTCTAGCCCTCCATTTTCATTATTTCAAATTGGGTTTTTTTGCTTTTTCTGTATTGAAAAGTAAAACCAAATTTTTTCCAATTATATTATACTGTTTTTGCTACTTTAACGCAATACTTTGTGTTGTTTTTTGTTAAATACTTGACGACCCGCATAAATCCTGCATAAATATAAAAAGCTATGTGTCCCCGTACTTTGTTCCGTACGCACATAGCCTTTTCATCTGCAGTGTTCCATTCTAAAACTTCTTCACTTTTTTTCTCTTCATATTCCTGCATCTTTCCAAAAGAAATTCTGCCAGTTCGTCCGTATTGTTTCCTTCCAGTGCAGTCTTTGGAAATCCGATCATCGCTCTCGCCGATCCGACCGTCTCGGGATCTGCCTTCACAACTACACCGAATGCCTCTTTCGTCTCCAGGATCTTGGTAACATCTTTGTACGAAAATGATCTTGTCTTTTTCGCAGTTACACTGTCAAAGTGATCATCAAAAAAGTGGATTTCGGAACTCACCGGTCCACCGTTCAATCTGCATCGTCTGTCAAACTGATCTTCTGCATCCCCGACCGCCGTTGTCGATAACACCTTTCTCCAGATTGTTCTGTTCAGTATCACTGCCGCAACAAATGCCAATGCCCAGACTACAATATACTTAATGACAAAAAAAGTCATTCCTCCCGGCGTACCGCCTCCCGGGTTTCCATATTCCCACATAAAATAGAACACAAGCGGTCCCATCACTGTCATCACGAACTTAATCGTAATATCACTGCTGTCCACTCGGAAAAGTTCGCAGATCTGCTTCAACGTATTCTGTGACTCTTTATATGCCACACGGTAATAATTCGCCATATCATTTTCCCCTTTACAAAATCTGTGTCTTATTATATCCTTATATAGTTGATTATTCAAGAAAATACTTTATAATTATTTGTAAATTATCTATAAACTCTTCTATGTGTTCTCTCTATAGGGTTTCTCTATAACCGCTTCTGTTTAATTTTTGATTCCTATTATCATTTAGTGATTTTTGCTTACATTTTCCGTCTATATATGGTCGTTTTATTACATATCAACATATATATTCCTAACAAAATATAAAAAAACTTAACTTTTTCTTAAACAATTAGTTGTACTTTAGTCTGGTTTGTGATAAGATTAACTGCGTTGAGAGTTTTAATCATAAGGGGGGTTTTCCTCGTATTGTTAAAACCAAAGAAAAATTTCATATTGGAGGGTGAATCTCATGGAGAACACTAAGAAAAAATTACCATTTGGTTTCTATGTGTGCTGTCTGACTTTCTCTTTTGAAAGACTTGCATACTACGCTGCTAAATGGGGGCTTGCGATTTTCATCGCAGCCAAAGCAGTAAACGGTGGTCTTGGACTTGACAAATCCGTTGGTGCTGCAATGAGTTCTAACCTGGTAGCATTTACTTATATCACACCTATCATCGGTGGATATATCGCTGACCGTTGGATTAGTCCTCGTATTCTTGTTCCTGTTGGTGAGATCCTTATGGGTCTTGGTTATCTGTGTGCATGGAGAGCAACAGAGGCTAACGGCATCGCAATGTTATGGGCAATGATCATTCTCGTTTCTATCGGAACTGGTTTCTTCAAAGGAAACGTATCTGGTATTAACGGACGTCTCTTCCCATTAGCTGATCAGGACGAACTCGACACTGTATTCAACTTACAGTACATGTTCGTTAACATCGGTTCTTTCTGCGGAACTACTTTCCTTTCACTTGTTGGAAAGAGCGCTGGATACCGTACTATGTTCCTGGTTTGTGGAATCTTCCTGTTCATCGACTGCGTATGGTGGTTCGTTGGAATGAAGTCCTTCGGCGAAGCCGGAAAGAAACCATTCCTTGTTGACAACCGTACAGAAAATGTTGACAAAGCCGACAAAGAGAAAGACAATGCACCTCTTACCAAACTTGAGAGAAACCGTGTGATTGCTATCTGCATCGTAACACTCTTCTCTGGTATTTTCTGGCTGATCTGGTACATGGCTTACATGCCTGTTTACTATGAATTCGGTCCAGTATCAGAAGCAGGACTTGGATGGGCTAACTGGAACATTGGTTCCTTCGAGATGCCTACTGCATGGTTCGACTCAATGAACGGACTTCTTTGTATCATCCTTTGTCCTGTATTCGCAGGAATCTGGGCTAAGATGAGACAGCGTCCACAGGGTGACTGGGGAATGTTCACAAAGACAGCTATCGGTATTATCATACTTGGTCTTTGTACAGCTTCCATGGTACTTGCAGCAGTTCTTTGCGGACAGAGTGCAGATAAACCAGTTGGTATCTGGGTAATCATCCTGGCTTCTGTATGTATGTCAGTCGGAGAAGTTATCTTCTCACCACTTGGAAACTCATTCATCAGCAAATATGCTCCAAAGAAACTTCTTGGAACTATGCTTGGTGTATGGCCACTGGTCATCTTCTTCGCTGGTAAAGCTTATGGACCACTTTATAACTGGCTCGAAAACTTTGACTTCATTAAAGCATATGGTGTTGTTACAATCATCATCGTTGCCTGCGGAGTTATCATGTTAGCATTTACTAAGAAGTTCGACAAGATGGTTGAAGGTAAATAATTCGTAAATTAAATACCGTACATAAAAATAAGACTTGCTTATGCAAGTCTTATTTTTTACGATACTTTTTATTCCCTGTACTGTAACTTCTTTTAATCTGATTATTATTTTTCTTCGTCTTCTTCGTGCTTTCTTTCTTATTTGCCTTCGCACTGAATGAATCTCCGGATCCACGTGGTGTAATATTCTTCTTTGTTCCGATCTCTTTCTGGTCTTCGAACGCAGGCTTTAGAAGTAATTCCGCACCAATTACAAAGCAGGCAACTTCTACTGCCAGCTGGATCATCTCCCCGTTCTTTCCGAGTCCTTCAAAGAAAGGATCCAGAACTCTTGCCCCGGAAAGGATCACCAGTGTCAGTCCGGCATAAGTAAACAACGAATAGAACATCATCGTCTTCCCCCTGCCTTCATTCTGCTGCATGAAGTAGTATCCTGCGATAAAAATCACACCGCCAAGGATCATCAATATGTACTTTAACATTTCTATCTCTTCCTCCCAATCATGTTTTCTGTAAAGTCTATTATTTATTATACATGAAATCCATCTCGATTCCTATCTTTTTATATGTATATTTTTATTTTTCCGTTTACGCACTTTTAAAAGGGATGCACCTTCCGGCACATCCCCGTCACTTTTCATTACATATTCTATTTCTGATTTCTAAACTGCATCGGAGTCATATCATAAGCTTTCTTGAACAGTCTGTTAAAATGTTCCACATTCTGATATCCTACCGACATTGCAATATTCTCAACCGTCATATTGCTGCTCTTGAGCAGTGCTTTCGCTTTCTTCATGCGGATCTTCTTCACCAGATCCCCAAATGTCATTCCGGATTTTTCCTTAATGTATTTTGACAGATAAGGTTTGGACAGGAAGAATTTTTCTGCCAGGTCATCTAATGTAATGTCAATATAATTCGCCTGTACATAATTCATGATCTCGATCATTCTTGCATCCGTACATGCATCAGCACTCCCAAGTTCTTCAATCTTATTTACCGCAACGATCAAGGCTTCAATGGAAGCTCTGATGATATCCGGATCGATTCCTACACCCCAGAATGTCTTTCCGTTGCAGATAATTCCCACATAAGCCACAGCCTTAGAAGAAGATCCCTTTGTAAGCGAATGCTCCTCATAGAAGGATAATTCATAGCTGATGTTAAAATACTGCTTGATCGCATTACTTACTGCATCCAGACGTCCGTTTCCATTCGAAGTGATCACTTTGCTCTCTCCTGCATGATTGATCGTCACTTCCGCAGTGATTCCATCTACCTGTTTAAAATGGCACTCGTCGATGTGGAAGATGGATTTTGTATTAATATAATGATCTGAGAAGATCTGGTATACCCAATCCGGTGTCAGCTCCTTGTGTGCTTTATCCGATACATCTTTTACCATATATCCTACTTCTTCACGCATTGCCTTTGGAAGATTGATTCCGTGGCTGTGCATTAAGATGTAATTTACGCCGCCCTTACCGGACTGGCTGTTGATACGGATAACGTCTGAATCGTATTCTCTACCAACATCCTTCGGATCGATCGGCAGATATGGAACCGTCCATTTGTCACATTTCTTCTCATCTCTCCATGCCATACCTTTCGCGATCGCATCCTGATGAGATCCCGAAAATGCCGTAAACACCAGATCTCCGGAATATGGCTGACGGTCGTATACCTGCATTCTTGTCAGGCGTTCATAAGTCTCACGGATCTTTTTCATATTCGAGAAATCAAGTCCCGGATCTACACCCTGGGAATACATATTCATGCCAAGTGTAATAATGTCAACGTTACCGGTACGTTCTCCGTTTCCGAACAGTGTACCTTCGATACGATCGGCACCTGCAAGGATACCAAGCTCCGCTGTCGCCACACCGCATCCTCTGTCATTGTGCGGATGCAGGGAAAGTACTACATTCTCTCTGTGTTTCAGATGCTTATGTACATACTCTAACTGGCAGGCAAATGTATGCGGCATTGCGTTTTCTACAGTTGTAGGAATATTGATGATCGCTTTATTATCAGCTGTCGGCTGCCATACATCCAAAACAGCGTTACAAACTTCTACGGCATAATCCACTTCTGTTCCATGGAAACTCTCCGGGCTGTATTCGAATGTAAAGTTACCGTCTGTCTCACTTGCAAGCTTCAGAAGTAATTTTGCCCCGTCGATCGCAAGCTGTTTTACCTGTTCTTTATCTTTTCTGAACACCTGCTCTCTCTGTGCAACAGAGGTAGAATTGTATAAATGAATCACTGCATGAGGTGCTCCCTTTACAGCTTCAAATGTTCTCTTGATGATATGCTCTCTTGCCTGTGTCAGTACCTGGACCGTTACATCATTCGGAATCATGTCTTTTTCGATCAGGGTTCTCATAAACTGATATTCTGTCTCGGAAGCAGCCGGGAATCCAACCTCGATCTCCTTAAATCCAATATCTACCAACATCTGGAAAAACTCCAGCTTTTCATCCAGACTCATCGGCTCGATCAACGCCTGGTTACCATCTCTTAAGTCTACGCTGCACCACTTCGGAGGCTGTTCTACCGCATCTTTTTTCGCCCAGTCATATGTAACCTCCGGCGGCATAAAATAACTTTTCTCATATTTCTGATAATTCTTCATAATTCAAGCTCCACTCCTTTTGCTTCATATTTCAAATCAAATCATCATTGCCAAATCAGCAATAATATTCATCAACTTTGTTGTTCATTTTTAATACTTTTATATCCTAACATATCCCCACGCAAAAAGGAAGTGATAAATTTAATCACTTCCCTTGATGTTTTTTAATATATTTGATTTTTCAGATTATTTACACTAATTCTGTTCCAACGAACGTTTCTTGGTGATTGTAACCTTTTCATCATAGCAGGCAAAGATCTCATCCACTCTGTCCTTCTTAAGCTTTGGTGTAAGCACACTCACTACCGGCACTACGATCAGTCCTGCTACCATTGCAACTGCTCCTGCATTGATCGGTGATGCAATAAAGTGGAAGAACAGATTCAGAACCGTAATCCCAACACCTGCCGCAAAGCTGGCCCATACAGCAACTCTTGTCACGCCTTTCCAGTAGAGACCATACATGAATGGTGCCAGGAACGCTCCGGCAAGTGCTCCCCAGGAAATTCCCATCAGCTGTGCGATGAATGTAGGCGGATCCATTGCGATCACTACCGATAATACAATAAAGAACACAACCATCACCTGCATCGTACGTACCTGTTTCTTCTCGCTCATATCTTTCATTACATTATCTTTTAAGAAATCCAGTGTCAGCGTCGAACTGGATGTCAGTACCAGCGAAGCCAGTGTTGACATAGAAGCCGATAATACCAATACTACTACAATACCGATCAGGATATCCGGAAGTGTTGACAACATATGCGGGATGATTCCGTCAAAGATCATATTGCCCGCCTCATCGTGCAGTTCCGGTGCATCAAACAGTCTTCCGAATCCTCCGAGGAAGTAGCATCCTCCGGAGATCACGATCGCAAATAATGTAGAGATCACCGTTCCCGTATTGATGGATTTTTCATCTTTGATCGCATAGAATTTTCCAACCATCTGCGGAAGTCCCCATGTTCCAAGAGAAGTCAGGATGACCACTCCAAGAAGATTCAACGGATCCGGCCCGAAGAATGAAGTAAATGCTCCCGGCTGTCCCATTGTCACCGGCACATCACTTGGGATCTCTGCCATGGTCTTAATTGCCTGAATAAATCCGCCCTGACCATTTAATACTGCCAGGATGACTGCAACAATGCCGCCCAGCATAATGATTCCCTGAATAAATCATTGATCGCCGTAGCCATGTATCCACCGAGGATAACATAGATTCCTGTAAATACTGCCATTCCGATTACACAATATTTATAAGGAATGTTAAATGCCATTCCAAACAATCTTGACAATCCATTGTATACAGAAGCTGTATACGGCACCAGGAATATGAATACGATCGCTGAAGCCGTAATCTTCAGCGCCTTACTTCCATATCTCTCACCAAAGAAATCCGGCATCGTCTTGGAATTCAGATGCTGTGTCATTACCTTGGTACGTCTTCCAAGTACCACCCATGCCAGCAGACTTCCGATGATCGCATTTCCGATTCCGATCCATGTCGACGCAAGACCGTATTTCCATCCGAACTGACCTGCATATCCTACAAATACAACCGCAGAGAAGTATGACGTACCATACGCAAATGCCGTAAGCCACGGGCCTACCGATCTCCCCCCTAACACATAACCGTCTACACTTGTCGCATGCTTTCTTGCATAGATGCCAACCGATACCATAATTGCAAAAAATGTCACCAGCATCAATAATTTCATCGCCATAACCTTTCTCCTCTACTTCCTCATTTCTTTTTTACTTGTTGCTTTGCTAATTCGCTTTAAAGCGTTGCGCTTTAAAGCGTTAAAGTTTGTAGTGTTAGAATAGCACAGATGATACCGTATGTCAATCTTATTTTGCAGAAATATAAAAAAGCCAAAAAACAGCTGCGATTCCTTTTTTTACGGAATGCGCAGCTGCTCTTTAGCTTCTATTTCATCTTCTCCACTCTGTCCTGAATGGTCTTGTTAAAGTTCTCTACCTTTCTTTCATATGTAGAATTCATAAATTCAGACTTCAGCATAAAATCTGCTGTTGCAAGATTGTTAGCTGTAGGGATATCGTAAAGAACGGCAATACGGGACAATGCTCTTACATCCGGATCATGCGGCTGTGCCTCTAACGGATCCCACAGGAAGATCATAAAGTCGATCTGTCCTTCTACGATCTTCGCTCCGACCTGCTGATCTCCTCCAAGCGGGCCGCTGTTATATCCCTTTACCGGAAGCCCGGTCTTCTCTGCGATCAGACGTGCGGTTGTACCTGTACCGCATAAGAAATGACCTTTTAAGATTTCCTTATTCTTGTCGCACCATTCGATCAGTTCTTTTTTCTTACCATCATGGGCAACGAGTGCGATATGCTTTGCTTTTCCAATTTCAAATGTTACAAAATTATCGTTTAACATCTGTTGAATTCTCCTTCCGTTTTAACTCTCTTCGTTATCTTTATATATCAAACTTATATTTATAATAAAATGTATTTTATTATCTGTCAACTTTAAACTGAAAATTAAATTGTATTTTAGTTACAACAATTTGCCCATCACTTTCAGAACGTCTCAACAATTTCCTGCATCTGATCAAACTGTTCTTCCATCTCTTTTACAAGCCTGAACTGTGTTCTTGCCCGAACAAGATTGTGTTCCGGATAAGTTGTTTTGAAATATACATCGCCCTGGAGGAAGTCAGCAAGAAAACGCATGCCGCATTCCAGTGTCATAAGTCTCGCTCCCCACGGAAGACTGGCGTTCTCCGCCGGTGTCAGTACATCCTTCGCCATCTCCAGATACCCTTTCACGTAGATGCGGTAAAGCTCTATATCAAAGTGCACCTTGTTCAGATCCTTCTCATCTTCTTCTGCTGTCGATGCCCCGAACCGGATGGAATCACCAAAATCATTTGCCGCAAGTCCCGGCATGATCGTGTCCAGATCGATGATGCACAGTCCCTCTCCTGTATTCTTATCAAACAAAATGTTATTCAGCTTGGTATCGTTGTGCGTCACACGGAGCGGAAGTATTCCTTCCTCAAGCTGCTTCATAAGGACACTGCAGTCATCCTTGCGTGCCAGTACAAACTCTATTTCTTCACGGCAAAGTCTTGCCCTGTTCTTCACATCTTTCCGCAGTGCGTCTTTGAAATCATGGAAACGCTTCACCGTATCGTGGAACTTCGGAATCGTCTCATAGAGACTCTCGGCCGGATAATCCCCCAGCTGCTTCAGAAAATGGCCAAAGCTGAGTGCCGACTGATAGAACTGTTCCGGTCTCTCCACCATCTGATAGCACACAGAATCCGGTACATAATGCAGGCAGCGCCATGGCTGTCCGTCCGCATCTTCAAAATAGCTCTCTCCGGATTTTGTCTTAATATAAGACAATGCCTCTCTGTCCAGATCTCCGCCTTCCTCACGGATCATACTGCGCAGATACTCCGTAACGCCGAATATATTCGCCATTACCTGATCCGGGTTCTTGAATACATTAATATTGATGCGCTGCAAAACATAGAGCGGCGTATCCTTTCCATCTACGCCCGGCATATAGACTGCATAAGTCTCATTGATGTGGCCTTCTCCGAACGGCTTCACATAACTGCACTGCTGCCCGAAACCAAATGCGTACACGGCATCTTCCAGGCTCCGGCTGTCCACACCCTCGATCTTCCTTCTGGTTGAGAAGATTACTTCTCCTGCCTCCACTTTGCGTCCGCTCTCGATCGTACAGTCTGACTTTACAACACTTCCCAGTCCGACATGCGCTCCGGCACATACTACCGAATTGTGATCTACGATCGCCCCGCTGTTCACCAGCACCGCACGTCCGATCCGGGTATTGGTATTTACCACCGCTCTCTGCATCACAAAGCAGCCCGGCTCCAGCACCGCACTCGGACTTACAACTGCAGACGGATGCACGATTGCCGGTACCTCATACCCCTCTTCCAGCAATTTATCCGTCCAGTACAGACGCATCTTGTTATTTCCAAATGCTGCTACTGCCACCGAATACTCCTTATGCCTGATCTCATAATCACAGCACATTCCGATGACCGCTTCATCCTTCACCGCATCATCCAAAAATACAACCTTTTCATACCCCAGTGCCTGCGCAGTCTCCGCTACCATCCGGCCGAATCCGCCTGCACCGAGAATCAGCAAACTTTTCATTACGTATTTCCCCCAATTGTTTTTTATTGATCAGTTATACTATATCATATCATAGAAGTGGACCCGGAGATAGTTATTTTCACAAAAAGCTTCGGAGAATCACAGGTAGCAGGATTCTCCGAAGCTTCTTTGTATTTATATTTATATTGGAAAGGAGTTCCCTTTTAGGGACATATTTTAAAGATAGTTCAATCTTTCAAGGGTATTCAATACCATATGGCGTCCGGCATCCGTTCCGTCAATAATACGTCTCGCACGTACAGAATCACCAATGTTGAGGACTTCCACATCTTCACCTGTAAAAGCTTCCTGAATATCATTCCAGATCGGGGCATTCGCTCTCATTCCGAGACATACGAAACCATAGTCAAACGGAAGTTCTTCTTCTTTTCCATCGTATTTTACGAGGAAGGAATGTGCATTTACTTTCTGCAGGGCTGTATTCGTCATCTGTCTTACATGATGTTTTTCCATGCATTCTTTCATAGTTGATGTAGAAGATGCATCCAGTCCGTTTCCGATAACCGGCATCATTTCGATGATGGTTGTCTCTGCACCGCGTGGGGCAAAGAATTCAACAACATCAAGTCCTACCGCACCACCTCCGACAACAACAACCTTCTTGCCTGTCATGTCTTCCGGATAGTTCTTAACAGCTGCGATCATATCTTTGATAGAATACACGCTGGCATCTTTCTTTCCAAGATTGTCATGCAGTCCTTCGATCGGTGGAAGGAGCGGTACCGAACCAGTCGCATTTACAACAAGATCCGGGTTGTATTTTTTAATCTCAGCGACCGTTGCATCTACTCCTGTTTTGATTGTCAGATTCGGAAGTTTTGATGCACGGTATTTCAGATAAGTCGGGAAATCCGCAAGTCTTTTCTTGGCTGGAATCTTCGAGATCTCTACCGACAGACCACCTGCTTCTTTCTCTTTCTCCAGTAACGTAACTTTACATCCAACTTCAGCAGCTGTACATGCAGCTTCCAGTCCGGCAGTTCCGGCACCTACAACTACGACATTACATGGTTTATTTACTTTCTGTTTTTATAAGCTTCTCCGTTGATCAGATCCGGGTTGACCGTACAGCGAAGCGGTTTGTTACCGCCGATACGGTTGCCGACACATCCGACGTTACAAGAGATACATTTACGGATATCACATACATCCCCGTACTGTGCTTTATTACACCAGTCAGGATCGGCGATCAGTCCACGTCCCATACCGATCAGATCAGCATCACCTCTGGCAAGGATGTCATCGGCGATCTTAGGATCACGGATATTTCCGATCGCGATCGTCGGCTTTCCGAATTTATCACGAACCGCCTTCGCCATGTATGAACGCCATCCATCTTCCAGATAGTTCGCATCGATCTGATACTGGATAGAAGCATTTAATCCGGCTGAAGTATCGTAGATATCTACTTCATCGTTCAGGTATTCCAGATATTCCAGGCAATCTTCTACCGTATTACCACCTTCGACAAGCTCGTCTACACTAAGACGCAGAGAGATCGGAACTCTAGGTCCGACAGCCTTACGAACTTCATCAATGACCATACGGCAGAAACGGGCACGGTTCTCAGCAGATCCGCCAAATTCATCTGTACGGTCATTTGTAGTAGGCGATAAGAACTGGCTGATCAGATAAGAGTGTCCGGCATGGATCTCTACAACATCAAATCCGGCATTGACTGCTCTCTTTGCAGCGGTTCCATAATCTTTTGCAATGCTTGCGATCTCCTCTTTCGAAAGTCCGCGCGGAATCTCTCCACCGGCTTTTGACGGAAAACGTGACGCAGATACCGGCTGCATACCGATTCTGGAACTCATCGCAGACGCACCTGCATGATTGATCTGAATCCCCATCAGCGCCCCCTGTCTGTGACAGGCTTCCGTTAATGTAAAAAGGCGTGGAATGTAACAGTCTTTGTCAAGACGCAGCTGTGTCGTTCCGTTTGATCCTTCCGGATATTTTACACAGACATTTTCAACCATGATAAGCCCTGTGCCGCCACGTGCACGCAGCTCATAATATTTGATATGTTCGTCGCTCAGTTCCCCATCATGTCCGGCGAAATCACTTCCCATAGGCATCATTACAACACGGTTTTTGAGTGTCATACCTCTGATCGTAAGAGGGCTGAATACGTGTGGAAAATTGTTTTTCATAGTTTACTAACCTCCATAAAAATATGATTGTATTTGTTTGCATTTCTTTATAATTTGATTATATGATTTTGTTAAATAAAAGACAAATTAGTATTTTTATGAAAGTTGATAGATTTTGTCTATGAATTTTAATCATAAAAAATGGCCGCTGCGCCAGCAGATTATTCACTACCGGTACAGCGGCCATTTTTCTTAACTTTTTTATTTTTTCTGATTTTTTTCAGGTATTAATTTTCCGGCGATCAGACACAGGAGGATCGTGATCACCATATCCGGCAATGTATTTCCTACCGGCATATCTACATTCATAAGAATTCTGTACACAACGAATCCAATCACCCAGATAATCATGTTCGGCATATGCACTGCCCGGCTGCTTTTATCTTGTTTTAACAAGAAAAAGTCAGCAATCTGAATAGCGATCATCGGTGCAAATACAGAACCGATCAGATACAGGAAATCTGTTATATTATCCATCGGATATACAATTGCAGCGGCCGTTCCAATCACTGTCACAACGATAGCAACATGCTTTCCGTTCCATCTGCTTACAACCGTCTCACTGGAGATTCCAGCAGAGTATGCATCCAGGAAAGTGGTTGTAACTGTTGAAAATACAATGATCAGAAGTCCCAGGATGCCAAGACCTGCCTTTAACATGATCTGTGCAATGTCATACTCTCCGGTAATGATAGCAGCTCCCATTCCGATCACATACATCCAGCAGCTTACGATTCCATATGTAACCGCACTGACTGCAGTTGCTTTCACCGGCTCCTTCGCCTCTCTTGTGTAATCACTGATCAGCGGCAGCCACGATAATGGCATCGCAACCGCAAGCTCTACTGCTGCTCCAAATGTCATACTGTCATCAGACGGTGTTCCCGCCCCGCTTCCTGTAAATATCACCTTGCACAGAATCAGTGTCAGGATAAATAATGCTGCCATCGCAACGGTATTGATCCTGCCCAGATTCGTAATTCCAATCACAATCCACAGAATGATCAGTGCTCCGATCACCAGACACCAGATCCATCTGCCGGTATGCATCACACCGTCTGCTGCCAGTGCCCCGTCATAGATCATGATCGCAGTCCAGCCGACAAGCTGCAACACATTCAGGACCGCAAACAGAACACTTCCTTTCTGTCCAAAGCTCATCTTTACAGTCTCCATTGCACTCTTTCTGACTTTTCCGCCGATCACTCCTGCCAGGAACAGCATCAGACAACCAATGATGTGTCCTACTATGATTGCCGCCAGTCCTTTTCCCATGCCAAGCGGGGCCAGATATGTTCCGGTCAGGATCTCTGCGATCGAAACCCCTGCGCCGAACCAGATCAGACCGTTTTCAAATAAGCCGGTACGCTTCTCTTCCATAATGTTTATTCCTCCTCGTCTTCCTTTGTAGTCTTATATAATAGTCTTTTTCAAAGCCTGTTCCAGCAGCTGCATCTCATCATCACTTAGTTTCCACTCAAATACCTTGCAGTTCTCTTCAATTTTATCGCGGCTCTGCGCTCCTATAATACAAGAAGAAATAAAAGGTCTCTGCAAGGTCCAGTTCAATGCAATCTGCGACAATGGAACATTTCGTTCCTCACTGATCTGATCCATTGTTCTTAAAAGAAGCATTACTTTTGAAAACAACGGTTCTTTAAAATATGGATAAAACCGGTTTCGGTTATCATCCACACCATATTCCTTGAGTTCTCTATATTTTCCGGTTAAAATGCCTCCTCCGAGTGTTCCATAAGTCATAACTCCCATTTCCTGAGCACAGGCCCACCGAATCAGCTGCTCCCATTTCCGATCTACCATAGAATACTGTGGCTGATATGCTTCTATAGCACAATATTTTTCTGCTTCTTCCATCTGTTCTTTTGTAAAATTCGATACTCCGATATGCAGAATCTTTCCTTGCTTTTTCAGTGTATTAAGCGCATCCATTGTCTCTTCCATCGGAACATTCGGATCCGGCCAGTGGACCAGATATACATCGATATAATCTGTCTTCAGATTACGGAGTGATTCTTCGCATTCCCGCATGATCTTATCTGCCGACCCACAGCGTACATATTTTCCATTAATAAATTCATTTCCACACTTGGTAGCCAGGATCACTTCTTTCCTGACGCCAAGTTTGTGCACAACTTCTCCGATATACTGTTCTGCCCCGCCTCCGTTGTAGGCAGGTGCCGTATCAATAAAATTGATTCCACAATCTACTGCTGCCTTGATCGCATCCATCCGGCTTTCGTCGGAATAAGAATCCCATCCGGCACCTCCGATTCCCCATGTACCAAGACACATCCTGGATACACGAAGCTGTGTCTTTCCAAATTCTGTATATTCCATTTTCTTCATCTCCGTTTCATTTTTCGCTCATTTTGTCAATCTATCATTTTTACATTTAGAATAATGATATCAGAAAACTTTTTATGACTCAAGAGCTGAATGCTTTCTTCCAAGCTTGCCCGTTCCCGCCCCCAATGGCTGTCAATACCGCAGCGGAATCTCCGACTTTCTCACATGCACTTCCAGATTTCTGCTTCCAAAATAATGCCGCAATCCCTTAACCGCCAGATCACTTGTATTCTTCGTCCCAACGCAAACAGATTTTAAACAGCTTATATCTCCAAGCTTCATTCTTATAAACGGAATAAATACTTCATCTTTTATCCGATATTCCACCGGAATGCTATTTTCCGGCACTTGATGCTCTCTTTTATGTACACAGAGGAACACCATGCGATATTCCTGCTCCTGTGCAAAACATTCCTTTTTGAAGAACATATTATACAACAGGCAGATCACCGAAATATGATCCACAAACAATCTGACATCATCTTCTTCTGCGCTATCCAGGTCGTCCCAGCCATGAATGGTTTTGTAATCTTCTCCATCTGATAACAGAAGCCGCTCTATGGTATCTTCCAGTAATTCTGTCTGTTCATCATGATCATATATCACTTTTCCGTCAAATAACGTACAGTCATTCCCGCAATGTTCCTGAAATGTTTCCTTCAATTTTCCATATTCGAATTCCATGCAATATCCCATGAAATCCGAATACTCCGACCACATCAGCAGGCTGTCACCACTTGTACAAAAGGAAATAACATAGCTGCCTTCTGCCGATCCGGATACAGTGTCTTCTTGCTCTTCTCTATAATATTTTCGCATTTGTTCCATCAATAGATCTTTCGCATACAAAAGTCTTCTTGGATTTCTCATATGCTTTTCCAGTATTTCCATGCAAATATCTGTTCCAATCGTAAATTCCGTGCTGTCATTCAAGAAATGACTCTCTGTTATCCAGAATTCACCGTCGGTTATGCCTTTTATCCCTGCTGCCGAAGTGTAATGGAATAATCGGTCGTTGTTATTTAGTTGTGGGATTTTGATGAAATCATCTATGTGTTTGTATTTAGACATGTTATGTTCCTCGTTTTTGTGTTCTGTTGCTATGCTATTATGGTATATTTTGTGCATTTAAAATACCACTGGGGACAGATAAAAAGCCACTAGTTCCCGTCCCCAATGGATTTATCTAAGCGATTCTTATACAACTGCCACCTTTTTATAGTATCCTTATCCTGGAGATTTTGGTAATTTATTCCCAATTCCAACTTTTCTATCTCATCTTCGATATTTTCAATATAATAAGTATCTATTTTCTCAGGTGCATTTTTATAATTTAAACTTGTATAGCCATATTTATTTTTTGGTTCTTGTATCCGTCTTACCAATTTTTCTATCTTATCCATCCGATCATTGACTACCGTAAATAATTTCTTCGTTTCTGAGTCTTCAATTCCGGTTTCTATATTTTTCAGCATTGCTGCTTTTGTAATGTTGATACAATCGGTCCGTAATCCTCTCGACCGTAATCGATTCTTTCTACAAATTGCCCGATTTTCTTTCTTAATTCAGCCGCTCCTTTTGGATCATTTATGTAAAACAGTGTATTCTCATCAATAACATCAAAAGGAAGTCTTGTTCCTTCCTCTGCAATTACCAGTGCCGGTTTTCCAAAACTATATCTCATTCCAATTTCGAACATTACATTCGGATTTAATTGCGTCAGATTTGCTATTACCAGATCCGAATCATAAATATTTCTAATTACCCTGTCATTAATTGATCCCAATTCAAATTCTCTATGCGCTACACGAACTTCGTACTCCTCACCCAGCGCTGGTACAATTGCTTCATCAATGATTCCATCGATATGTCTTCTTATTTCTGATTTTTCGTCTCCGATTGGCGTTATGACAAAACATCTTTTTTTCCTTGTATCTTTAATATTTTCATCCATCATTCTTTTCCTCTTCTAAGCTGCTGCTCCACTAATTCTAATAAGTTATTCATATTCATAATAATAACTTATCCAGTTTGGATCGTAATTAATGAAAACCGATTTTTCTCATTTCTTTTATAATAAAATAACCTAGGCAAATGCATCGATAAATGCTAGAAAACTCCCATAAAACGAAATAAGTTCTGCTTTTGTTTCATTTTATTTTTACCATTTCTTATTGATTTGTTAATTATACTATATATATCCTTTTTTCTTCAACGAACTTTATCTTCGTTATCAACACTTAATAATATTGGACACCAGGGACACTCAAAAAGCCACTAATCCCCGTCCCCAATGGCTATATAATCTCAATCAAAGATGTTATCATACAATTCATACATATTAAGTATGAATTCGATTCTACGTACATATTTTTTATAGGGAGGAACACACATGTCATATTTAGAACCATTTCAAAGCGTCGCTCTGTTTGAAAACACATTTCGACATCAGCTCAACAAAAAGACAGGAAAAATAGACGAACGGAAATTTGTTTTCGATAAACACTTCGGGGATGGCGAAGGCCAGCTTCCGGTTGTGCCGGATCGCTACCGGCTGATCTGGATGCCAGGATGCCCGCACTCGAATAAAGCAATGATTACCTTACGACTATTAGGACTCGACCGAGTGATCAGTGTCGGCGAATGTGGCGTTTTAAGAGATCCAAGAGGCTGGATATTTTCCGAAGACTTAGGCGGCGTTGATCCGGTTCTGAAAATTCATTATCTGGATGATGCATACCTGAAAGGCGACCCGGACTTTGTCGGAAGATCGACCGTGCCGGCAATCGCTGATGTAACAACCGGAGCTATCGTACAGAATGAGGCATGGGATATCCCAAAATATTTCGTCGTAGACTGGAAGAAATACCATAAAGAAAACGCTCCGGATCTTTATCCGGAAAAACTTCGCACAGAAATCGACGAACTCAGTGCATTTATCAATAAACACATCAATGCATATGCTTGTGGATTTGCAAGATCCCAGGAAGCATTCGATGAAGGATATGTCAGTTATTTTGAAGCATTAGAAACGCCTTGAAGAACGCCTGGCCACAAGAAGATTCATAAATGGCAATTATATCACGTTATCAGACATTCATCTGTATGTGGCACTGAGTCGCTTTCATATTAATTATCATCTTGTATTTGGCGTGAATAAAAAGCGGCTGGAGGATTATCCGAACCTTTGGAATTATACGAGAGATATTTATCAGACAGAAGGCTTTTACGATTATACAAAATTAGAACTGATCAAGCGGCATTACCAGCAGTCTCCGCATATGCGGGCAAAACTCGGGAATGTCTATGGTCTGCTTGGAGCAGGACCGGATAACCGTCAACTTCTTTCAACGACAGGAAGAGAGAAATTATCTGCAGATCCCGAAAATAAATTTACCTATGAAAAAGAAGACCGTCCATTATATGCACATCAAAATGAAGCAGATGAAATTACATATATGAAAGAAAATCTGCTGCTGCCGATTGAAAAAGCCGGTGCAGCTACTTTTCAAACGGATCTCGAACGATTCGCATATCAGGAAAAGGATGCTTTAACTGAAATTGACAAACGACTTTCCAAACGAAAATATTTGTTAGGCGATACGGTGACGGAAGCAGATAAGCTGCTCTACCAGACCTTGTTGCGGCATGATTATATTTACTACTATCTGTATAAATTGAATTTTGCGAAGAGTTTGATTTTGCAAATATTGCGCGGTATGAAGCTGAGTTGAAGCAGATACCGGATATTGCAGATTCGATTCAGATTGAAGATGAGAAGCGGAAGGCCTTTCTGGGGCTTGAGGATGCCTGGAATCCTTATCATCTTGTTTTTTGTGGACCTGAGGATGAAGTGTGGCAGTAATGGTTAGGCACAGGCGGCATAACCACAGCTTCCACTCAGGCAGTGCTCTTTTCGGTCTCTCGATAAATAAAACTGCTCTGAAAGATTAAAAAAATTGCCCATTGCTATACGAGAGTGTAAAATATTTTGTGTAAATCTCTTAGATTAATGAAAAAATCATAATGATTTACATTAAATTAAAAAATGAATTAGGCTTGAATGGCATGATTGCTGTTTAAGCCTTATTTACTATTTAGCATGAATAAGCAGACATGTCAAGAACGCCCGCTGAAAACGGGCGTTTTTGACCCTTACTCATAGTTGCT
>ENA-OQDC01000340-OQDC01000340.1-human-gut-metagenome-genome-assembly--contig:-NODE-340-length-35149-cov-8.683085_pt1 | contig 35149 bp, 22 predicted proteins | sample MGYA00242770_ERZ504601 | MGnify/ENA primary metagenome ERZ504601 (study PRJEB26092, sample SAMD00036305) | human gut metagenome | host: Homo sapiens | study: EMG produced TPA metagenomics assembly of...
CCTACCCAATATTCGCATATCGTGGGATTATCATCCCACTTTTATGCTCATATCGGGGCGGGTTCTAAGGTCTTTCACCCACCTATGAGCAAGCTCATGTGGGCTTAGACCTTTTGACCCTGGCATCATAAATCAGTTAATAGGTATAAAAGAACATACGTGATTTTTCTTGATTTGGCTTCCAACTTCATATAGAACTTGGGAGCTTTTATACTGTAAAGAGAATCCGTTGGCATCATTGTCGGGGACTTTTGACCCCAACATCAGAATATATTCAGAATGAGTGCGGAAGGAAATGAGCAGATGATTACGGCACTATAAAGCAGGAAAGACTGCAGGATGGAAGGCAAGAATGAGAGCCCGTTATATGAATGACAGGATAAGAACTCCATTAAAAAAGAAGAGAAAAAGGGAGAAGAACAATGGAATTATGGGACATTTATGATGCAAAGAAGAAACCGACCGGACGGACAATGAAGAGAAATGACTGGTGTCTGAAAGATGGAGAATATCATTTGACGGTACTGGGAGTCATTACAAGACCGGATGGAAAATATCTCATCACAAAGAGAGTTATGACAAAGGCATGGGCAGCAGGCTGGTGGGAAGTATCCGGTGGTGCGGCACAGGCAGGAGAGTCTTCTTATGAGGCAGTTTTAAGAGAGGTCAGGGAAGAGACAGGACTGGATGTGAGTGGAGCAGAAGGGGGTTATGTCTTTACCTATAAGCGGGAAAATCCGGGAGAGGGCGATAACTATTTTGTGGATGTTTACCGGTTTACCATGAATATAAAGGAAGAGGATCTGCATTTGCAGACAGAAGAAACGGACGGATATATGTTCGCTTCAAAAGAACAGATTGAAGCTTTTGCGAAAGAGGGAATATTCCTTCATTATGACAGCATAAAGCAGGTGTTTAAATGATGCCAGGGTCAAAAGGTCTAAGCCCACATGAGCTTGCTCATAGGTGGGTGAAAGACCTTAGAACCCTGGCATCTTTAAGTTAAGTATACCATATCTGTTCCGGCTCTTTCTGCACAATTTTAAGAAAAAGAGAAGGAATTTGTGGATAACTTCCTCAAATTCCTTCTCTGATGTTGAAAAGTTTTTAAAAGACAGAAATTATTTGTCTAATGGCTTGCCTGTCAGCATCTCATAAGCCTGAAGATACTTGTCGATCGTCTTGTCAACAATCTCCTGAGGCAGTGTCCAGTCATTGCCCGGATTTGCCTTGAGCCAGTCGCGGGCAAACTGCTTGTCAAAGGATGGCTGACCATGTCCCGGTTCATATCCTTCTGCAGGCCAGAAACGGGAGCTGTCAGGAGTGAGCATTTCGTCACCGATCACCAGATCACCATTTTCATCCAGGCCGAACTCAAATTTAGTATCGGCAATGATGATTCCTTTGCTCAGTGCGTATTCAGCACATTTTTTATAAAGGGCAATCGTATTGTCACGAAGCTTTTCAGCGTATTCGCGTCCCTTGCCCGGAAAATATTTCTCAAGGTGATCTACGCTCTGCTCAAAGGAAATATTCTCATCATGGTCACCAATCTCTGCTTTTGTGGATGGTGTGTAGATTGGTTCAGGGAGTTTATCAGATTCTCTGAGTCCCTCCGGCAGTGTGATGCCGCATACGGTACCATTCTCCTGATAACTTGCCCAGCCGCTTCCGGTGATATAACCACGTACGATACACTCGATCGGGAGCATATTGAGCTTGCGGCACATCATGGACTTGCCTTCATATTTCTCCTGCTGGAAAAACTCCGGCATATCCTTTGTATCAACAGAGATCATGTGGTTTGGAAGGATATCTTCTGTCAGATCGAACCAGAATTTGGACATCTGGGTCAGAACAGTTCCTTTCTTTGTAACTTCATTGTTCAGGATGACATCGAAGCAACTGATACGGTCAGTTGCAACCATGATCAGACTGTCCCCATTGTCATAGATCTCTCGTACTTTACCTTCTTTGATTGGTTTTAATTCCTGCATTTTCTCACCTCATCATACGTTTGTCATAAACTTCAAAGTAACCGTATCACCAGCCAATGCAGTCTGTCAAGATAGATTTGGGGATGCATATATAACGAAAATGAATAGGTGGTTATAAGTGCGGTTTTTCCTGTTAAAATTGGGCATAAATAGGGAGTGAGATGCTGCCGGTTCGGCAAATGTGGATAATGGATTTCAAAAAGAAGCTGTGCTATACTGAACAGTGGCTGAAAATCGGGGGAAAACGTCGGATTTCCCCGAAAAAAACAAAATCAGAAAATTATAAGCCCCCGACTATGATACCTACGGATTGTTACGCACTACGTGCTCCCGCAATCCTACCCAACATTCGCATATCGTGGTGCTTACGCCCTACTTTTATGCTCATATTGGGGCGGGTCACAAGGTCATTCTACCACTAGTGTGCGAGCACACGTGGTGTCAGACCTTTTGACCCTGGTATCATATAAATAATGGAGCAGTGGAGAGTTGAACCTATGTTAGATTTTAGAAGAATAGAAATGTCAGATTTTCCTGCACTCAGGAAAATGTATGAAAAGTATGGAAACTGGTCATGTGACTGCACGATCTGCGGTACTTATATGTGGAGGGATTATCTGGATATCAGGATTTCTCTTGAGGAAGAGAAGCTGATCGTGTATCAGCAGTTAGACGGAAAGCATTTATTTTATATTCCGCTGATGGAAGACCGGATTGCAGGGATCAGAGAGATTGTTGCTTATATGAAAGAGCAGGGTGAGGAGTGCTACTTTTATCCGGTAGCGAACGAAGAGTTGTCTTTATTTGAGGAAGCCGGATACAGGATCGAGACAGAGCGGGATGAAGGCTGGAATGATTATGTCTATGATATTACAGCTCTGGCAAATATGAAGGGAAAAAAATATCATAACCACAAAAATCATATCAATAAGTTCAATGCATTGTATGAAAATGTAGAATTGCTGGATATCCGGGATGTAGAACCGGCAGAGTATCTACAATTTCTGGATGATTATGTAAAGAGTGAACATAAAAAAGCGACGATCGCAAAAGAAGAAAATGTAAAGGCAAAAGAAGTGCTTTCCGATCTGGAGGCTTATGGGGTAGTCGGATATGTTCTGAAAGTGGACGGAAAGATCGTAGGACTTGAAGTAGGAGAAATTCTGGGAGATTATTATTATTCTCATATTGAGAAAGCGGATAAGACCTACAATGGTGTGTACTCGAAGCTGGTTCAGCTCGTATCACAGGATCTGCAGGAGAAAGTAAAATATATGAACCGGGAGGAAGATCTGAATGAGCCGGGGCTGAGACGCTCAAAGAGAGGTTATAAACCGATCGGTTATATCGAGAAGAACCAGGTTAAGATATTAGACTAATTTGAGATAAGGGGTCAGGTTGAATGAAAAAAGAAGAAAAGTAATTGATGCACATCTTCATATTTTCGGTCATTGTGAATTTGGAGACCGTCTGGCACATGGGATCGGAGATGAACCTACGCAGGAATACCTGACTGGAAAAATATTATGGCAGATTGGGAATTGAAAAAGGGATTGTGATGGGGAATGGCCCGTTGGAAGAGCAGGGAAAGAATCTGGGGGAGTACTTTTACTATAGTGCCGGACTGGATGAGAAGGATTCCTGGCTGAAGCTGGAGGAGATCGAGTCACATCTTCAGAGAAAACGCTGTGTAGGTGTGAAACTGTATCCGGGATATTATGAACTTTATCCCAATGATAAAAGTCTGTATCCGATTTATAAAATGACGGAAGAATATGGGAAAGTTCTATCAGTTCATACGGGGATGGTTGCCGGAAATGGCGGGCATCTGAAGTATTGCAGACCGATCCATCTGGACGATATAGCGACAGATTTTCCAGGTTTGAAGATTGTGATGTGCCATTTTGGAAATCCGTTTTTACAGGAGGCAGCGGCCGTATTAGAGAAAAATCCAAATATGTATGCAGATCTTTCAGGATTGATAGAAGGTGCTTTTGAAACGGAAACGTTTATAAAAGATCAGTCAGGTTACCTGGAAATTTTGAAATCATGGATGCATTATGTCAGCGATTATGGTAAATTTATATATGGGACAGACTGGCCTGCGGTCAACTGTTTTGAATATAGAGAGTTTATAAAAAGGCTGGTGCCGGAGCAATATCATGAAAAAGTATTTTATGAGAATGCAGTCCGCGTGTATGGCCTGGTATAGTCGGGGACAGAGATGAAATATTATGAGGATAAATCCGACAGAAAGATGGAGTTAAAGCTTTTGTCATTGTCAGAAGATGATAAGTTGATCAGAGAATGTATGGAACAGGCATCTGCATTTTACGGATGTCTGGGAAAAATGGGTGTTACAGAGAGATACTCTGTGACAGAAAAAAAGCACAGGAATTGGGGGCAGACTGCCAGATAACCGGAATTTTTACCGGTGGGGAGCTGACCGCATTTGCCTGTGCTTTTGAGTATACAGGATTGAAAAGAAATGGAAGGAAATGGCTGAATCCAGGTGATAAAGAATGGCGGCAGATCGAGACATTGGGAACGAATGTTGTTGTGATACCTCTGCTTGTTGGAAAAGAGAAGGTGGGCCGGTTGATCGAACTGCTTCGAGAACAATACCGGGACAGTCATCTTTTGTTCAGAATTAGCGGAGAGCAAAGTGAAAAATTTCAGGAAGACCTGGCAGTGGTATCAGAGAAGAATCTGAAAAGCCATAGATACGATGCGGCAGGTGAAAACGTGTGGCTTTTTCATTTTGCACCGCAGATCCGAATGGAAGATACTTATTTTGAAGAAGAGATATTGTTAATATTGCCGGGGCAGGAAGTGCTTCTGGAAATGGGAATAGAAGAGGCAGAAGTGACGATGGTGAAACTGACCGGTTATGAGATCGTCCGATCTGAAAAAGGCAGTGCTTTTTTCAGAAAACCAGGAGCGGCCTGTGAGGGGGTTCTGCTGCAGTGTGATTATGAACAGCTTCTTCGATATCAGCGGTTTATCAACCTTACTAATTATGAAGAACATTTTGAGCAGACAGACAGGGGAAAAGCACTGATCTATTCAGAAAAATATCAAAGTGACAGCTCTCTTCTGTGGAATGATCTGCTCCGTGAAATGGTAAAGACAAGAAAAGCGGAATGGAGCATTGTTCCTGACAGTTACATTATGTATCCGGTGACGTATAAAGAGCAGGACCGGCTTTTAGAATGTGCCTGTTATGATAATCAGGAGATCGGCAATTATATGCATTATATGGATATCCGTCTGCAATGTGAAACAGGAGTTCCTTTTGGAAAAGATGGAATTGATCTGATGGAACGTTATAAGAACCGTCTGGAACGTATTCCACTTGGAAGGCTGAGAGTCAGGATCACATTGGAAATGATCCTGGATATCCTGGATCATGAGGATCAGCCGGTGGGATGTGATGCGGAGGCAGAAGCGGTCCTTTCGATTGACCGGTTGAGCCATATCGGAGTATTGACATTGGTTTCTTTGTCCACTCCTTTTCTGCTGAGTCATTTTCTGGATAACATTGTAAGAAACCAGTTGATGGTAATAGAAGAAAATGGAGAAGCAGTGAATCTGTATGCGTATATGCAGGAAAAATGGGGACTGAACGCTTCCGGGACTCCAAAAAGTTATGAAATGATACCGAAAGAGAAAAACTGCCTAAACAAAAAGCAGTTAGGAGCAGTTCTCCTGTCAGAAACGATCTACGAAGAGGGAGAAGATTTCGGGGAATTTACAGATGCAGAAATTTTGAAGCTGACAAATTCAGAGACCGGTATGGGACAGTACAGCCGTGCTTTTGTTGTGGCACATACAAATGTGCTTCTGGACTTTGAAAAAGACCTGCGGGGAACGATACAGGCAAGGATGTATAATGCAGCATTTACCTGCTTTTATGTGGAATTGCTGATGTTTGAAGAGGCGGCACTGACTTGTTTCAATAAGGAACTGATCGATCTGATGGCAGAGGTCATGCGGATCGAACCTACGGAGTTCCTGACCCGTGCAAGAACGATCACAAACCGGTATTTAAATACGGTGGATTTCTGGAATGTTAGTGTAAACTACCCGTCGTCACAAAAATCATTGCAAATGATCAGAAAATCGTTTCTTATAGATGACTTGAAAGAGAAAATGGAGTATAATCAAAAACAAGTTGGGAACATTTTTGATATCAACAGGGAAATCGTTGACCGACAGGAGGCAAAGGAAGAAAAAGAGAGAGATGATCAGTCCAATACAGCCTTGACGATCTTATCCGTTCTGTGCTTCTTCAGTGCCATGATCGACGGTAATGATTATCTGAGTACTTTGGACTGGCTGATACCGGCGGGAGTACTTGATATTATTTTAAAGGGAGTTTTCCCAATCACAATGATTGGCATTCTACTGTATGTGTTGAAAAAACTGTACGGAAGGTCAAAATAGTTACGGATGAGGAGGAAGGAATGAAAAAGACGATTCAAAGAGTATTAGCGGCAGTGATTTTATTTGCCATGATACTTAGCGGAGGTTTTTCCGAAGTCGGTAAGGTACACGCAGAGAAGCAGCAGGGGACAACGAAGCGTGCAATCTATGTTGTATTTGACAATTCGGGAAGTATGTATGGGGACGGCAACAAAGCATGGTCTCAGGCGACTTATGCGATGGAAGTTTTTGCCGCGATGATGAATTATGAGAGCGGAGACGTGATGAAAGTATTCCCGATGCATGATATCACAACAGATGGGAATACGGGGTCTGCAACAAAGTCATCCATGGAGATTCGTGGAAAAGATGATATTGCACAGATCCATAATATGTATACACCAAAGCCAGGCGGAACTCCGTATACGCAGGTGAATAATGCGGCAGGAGAGTTGACGAAGCTTCTGAATGCCGGAAGTGTGGATGAAGGATGGCTGGTTGTGCTGACAGACGGTGACTTTGACAATGATATTCCGGCCAGCGGATTGAAAGCAGATCTGGAGGGGAAGGCTGCGGCCAACGAAAATCTGTATGTGCAGTATCTGGCTATCGGAACGGATGTAAAGAATATCCCGGAGGGAAATGCGGATAAAGGTCTGTATGCACAGAAGGCGGGTAATACTTCAGAAGTTGTGAATGAGCTTGCTGAGATCAGCAACCGCATTTTCAAGAGAAATGAATATGCAGGTTATAGCAGTGAAGATTCCGGTCTGGAATTTGATATTCCGCTTAGAAAGCTGATTGTCTTTGCACAGGGGAAAGATGTGAAGATCGGCAGCCTGAAAAATGAAGAGGGCGGAGAAGTGAAGCTCCAGAGTGATACAGCGGTTTCATATAGCAGTACGGACGGAGCGGGACTGACTACCTTTGTAAAGTCAACACCGGTCAAAGATACATCTCTGAAAGGACAGGTTGCGGTCTTTGCAGATGAGTCACCGATCGTAGCTGGAAACTATACGCTGGATGTCAGCGGAGCAGACAGTATTCAGATTTATTATGAGCCGGATGTGAAGTTTGAGGCAGGACTTTACAAAGGCGATACAAAGATGGAAGAGGGAACCATCGAAGGTGGAGCTTATACAGTAAAAGTTGGATTCGTAGATCAGCTTTCAGGAAAATATATTAAAAGCTCCAAGCTTCTTGGAGAACCGAAGTATACAGTCAGCATCAATGGAGAGACGCAGGAACTGACCGGAAAAGACGGGGCATCTCAGTCCATTGATGTGGAAGTAGACGGGGAGTCACTGGAATTGACGGCAGATGTCAATTACCTGAAAGATTATACAGACAGTGCATCCTATACGTTTAAGGTCTGCACGCTGGATATAAATGTGGACGCATTCAAGAGTGCAAATCTGAAGACGCTGGAAGACGGAGCAAATCAGATTACTGTAGAGGCAACGAGAAATGATCAGCCATTGACAAAAGAGCAGTGGGATGCCGCAACGCTGGACGTGGTAAGTGTAAATAAAGACGGAGAAGAATTTGGTATCCAGTGGGATGTGCAGAAGGGCAGTGAAGTCTCAACCTGGATCGTGACTCCGAAATATAAGAAAGGCGGTATGTTCGCAACAGAGACCGGTCAGGCAGATGTAACGATCAATGTATCGGCAGAAATCGACGGGGATGGTTACGGTAAGGCAGAAACGGTCAGTGTAAACATCAAGGATGATAAGAATATCGTAGATTATCTGAAGCACTACTGGAAGCATATTGTAATATCACTTCTGCTTCTGATCCTTATTTTAGGATATGTGCCACCGTTTAAAAAGCGGTTTGCAAGAAGTATCAAGAAGCGTCCGAGTATCGAATGCAGTGCGGAGAAGATCGGACTTCGTGATAATGTCATGAAGGGAAATTTTGAGAAGGATCTTGCATCCAGACTGCTCCCATATGTACCGGAGACCGGAAGGCTGACGTTCTCACCGACTCCGGTGAAAAAAACAGCAAAAGTCCGGGCATCAGGAGGCGGAAGTATGCTGATTCTGAATACATCCGCTTTTGCAGGGAAAGAGGAGATCACATTTAACGGAATGTCCATTCAGGAGAATGAAAAGGGACATCACCGTATTTCCGCAAGTACCATTATTGTAGTAAGTACGCCAGAGTTTACATATACCTGTATCCCGAATGTGCAGAGAACTGCAAATGGCGAGATAAAAAGAGGAAAAAGAAAATAAAAGGCTATAGGAGGAAGAGAGTATGATTGCACCAACATTATTAGTAGGACTTGGAGGAACCGGATCAAAGATCGTATGCCGTGTATCTCAGATGGTTACGGAAGAGCAGCGGAAAAGGATCGGATTTGCAGTTTTTGATACGGATATCAATGAATTAAGAGAAATCCGTGAGGCGAATCCGTTTATCAAGACGATCCAGACCTCAACAAAGCTGACGGTCGGAGAGTATCTGAATATTGATACGCATGCAAGAGATGAGTGGTTCCCGGTGAACGGAATCCTGAACAGCAAATCCCTGACAGAGGGAGCCGGTCAGGTACGTGCGATTTCCAGACTGGCACTGGACACAGCGATCCGTGCGGGAAATATGGAGCCTCTGCATAATGCAATCGAGGAACTTTACAAGCTGGAGGGCGATTCCTCAGAACAGGCATTAAGAGTGGTCATTGTAAGTTCCCTGGCAGGAGGAACCGGATCAGGACTGATTCTCCCGGTTGCACTGTACTTGAAAAATTATCTTGCAACCAAATTTCAGGCAAGTGCCAATATTACAAGAGGATTCTTCATTCTTCCGGAAGTGTTCTATGAGGTAATCCGTGGACAGTCAGAGAGAAATAATCTGAAATGTAATGCTTATGCAACGTTAAGAGAGTTGGATGCCTTTCTTATGAAAGGGGACGAGACTCTGCCGGAGAAGTATGAAAAGACGGTCAAGCTGGAGTTCCCGAGAGTCGGATCCAATGATGTGGAAGAGTATAATGTAAGACCGTATGATTTCTGTTTCCTGTTTGATGCACAGAATACGGAAGGAAAGAAGCTGAACAGTTTTAACCAGTATCTGGATCATGCCGCCAACTGTATTTATTCTCAGTCCATCGGACCAATGAATAAGAGAAGTAACTCTTCAGAGGATAATACGATCCGTGAACTTTGTGCGGAACGTGGACGTAACCGTTATGCCGGTGCAGGTTCTGCAATGCTGATCTATCCATATGAAGATGTAAGAGAGTATATCGCACTGAACTGGACAAAAGAGTGTGTATCCAGTCAGTGGCTTGTATTTGACCGTATGTATAAGGAAAAATGTCTGGCTAATGCGGAGATGCGTGCACAGGGACTGAACCGGAGAGATATCAATGCGTCGGTAGATTATATTGAATCGATCAACCAGATGGCAAAGCAGAAAGATCCATTTGCATTATCGATTGAAAAAGCCTGCACGATCTACGACGAGGGTGGTTATAAGAAAGTCAACGATAAGTGGACAGAGTATGTCGGGCAGCTCAAGAAGTTTGTGAAGGACAGTACCATGAATGGTCAGATGGATCTGGATGCACAGAAGAATCTGGCAATGGGAATGATCAACGAGGTTGAGATTGGATCGAAGCAGGCAGCAGAAGAGCTTCAGGATGCGTACAGAGAGATGGAAAAGTATAAAGATATGGTTGTAAAACGAAGTGAAGATACTGCAAGAACCATTGCGTATTCGATCTTTAAGGCAAAGAACGACTCTATCACGAAGGAAAAACTGCCGCATCAGATGGAGACATATTTAAGAGATGAAGAAGGAAACTTTATCCATCCGAATGCAGTCCGTTATTTCCTGTATCAGGCACTGGAACTGATGAAAGCAGAGAAGGTTCTGGTAGAGAAAGAAAATGATAAAAAAGAAAAATCTTTTGATGGAATGTATGCAATTTTTGACAATACGAAGACGGATGATGAAATTGAAACTGTAGATCAGCTCACAGAGAGAAAGATTGATAAAAAGACGCAGCAGGAGTTTAAAGACAAGTTACGTTTTTATATCGGAGAGACAGATAAATACAGAACAAGCAGTGTTCTGGCAGAAGTTCTGGCAGAAGGAATCGATTATATTTCCAGTTTGTGTGAGGCGTTCCAGAATTTCTATACATCTTTCGAGAATCGTATCGAAGCACTGGATCGCAGAATTGCAGCCCTGTCCAAGAAATATGGCAATACAGCAGGAAGAACTTCCAGATATGTATGTGCGACACCGAACTGCTTCCAGAGACTGTTAAAAGAGATGCCTTATACAGGAAGCAGCATCACGATCGATAAAGAGCTTGCAGAGGAAATCTACAATAAAGTACGTAACTATTCCATGCTCAAGGATAAACCGGAGAATGGTGGTTACTTTGAACAGATCTTTGATAATGGAATTATCGGCTATTTCAAGAAATCTCTGATGGAGATCTATGGAAGCACTGTCAACATGGATGTGCTGACTGCACTTGAAAAAGAAGCAAAATACGAGAAGAATGAATATGATGCAACCAGGATCGAGCAGTATGTAAAGAAGGTGATCGCAGAGACGAGAAACCTGTCGAATCCATTTATCGAGCGTCCGCTTGGTGAGCAGAAAGCACCGATTGCTGCATGTACATACAGTAAAGAGCTGGATCCGAAGGATGATTCACCGAGATCTATGTTGATTGCAAAAGAGCTTGGAAATTATGGCGGAACACCGGATGAGGATATTCCGTTGAATATGATCATGTTCTACCAGTCTATTTATGGATTGAGAGCAAATAAGCTGTCAAAATTCTCACCTGGATGTGCAGCAGAGGGTCGTTCAGATGGTGAGTATTATAAGGCATATTATGAGGTAGTAAGCCAGATTAAACCAAAGTCAGATAAGACACCGGTTATCACACCGCATATCGACAGAAACTGGCATATTGTATCTGCATTGCCGGATCTGGACGAGGAGAATCAGAGACGTCAGGAAAGAGAAATTTACCGGGCATTTGCACTTGGAATTATCTGTGATCTGGTTTGCTATAGTAAGATTTCAGAAGGAAAATATTTATATAGATTAGAGCTTAATGATCTTGAACCGGAAGAATTTGTGGTTTCTAATGGAACACCTTGTGATCATTATTATGAAGTACTGGATGCATTGACAATCAATCCGGTTGCTGTGCAGACGATTCTTTCTTATATGAAAGAGAAATTTGCAGATGAACGTAATAGTTCAGGAAAACTTGATTTTGAACATAGCTATTTAAGAAGACAGATTAATGAGCTTGCAAGTATAGAATATGGTAAAGATGGTTTATCTATTTTTGATGTTGCGTTATTGTTAAAGGTTTCAACGCCTTCAGCCGAGTTTGATAAAACTGTAGGTAAGGGAATTATGAGAGAAATTCTTACCCTGATTTATGAGTATGCACAGACAATGGTACTTGAGGCAGATTTAGACAGAATTTATGGAAAGTTTGTCTTAGAACAATTTGAAATGTTTGATAAAAATATAGATTGGTATATGGATAACTGGAAAGATAATTTCAGTGACTATATTAATGATTTGATGAGAATAGCTGTAAGCGATATTGAAAGAAAGAAACTGACAGATATTTATGAAAAAATGAGAAAAATCATGAAAGAATCAAGCAAAAAGAGAGGCTAGGGTCTTGAAAAGCATAGGAGAAGGCGGTGAATGACATGCATACAGTGATCATACTGAACAAGCAATCATCGGATCTGCTGAAAGACTTTCGCTTTCTGTATAAACCATTTGTGGATGAAGGAACGATTAGTTTCTGTGACTGGAATGAGGCGGGGACGGACCTGAAATCGGCTGTCCCTGATATATACAAATGTATCAAGGGAAAACCGGACTGGCGTGCAATCGTGCTGAATACGGATTCTATGGCAGTACATACGTCAGGACCGGTTGCAGATGAAAAAAATCCATTTGATTTTCCGGGTGAGACGGTAAATGATACGGAAATCCCAAGAGAAAGTAATGTACCAATGATCCGTTTGTCACATATGTTGTGCGGATATCCTGCTGCAACAGTGAAAAATTTTGAAAAAGGGTTCGAGTATTATGATGAGAAGACCCTGAAGCGAGTCCGGGTGAGAGAGTCAGAGTTGACGGAGGATGAGGTTTACCAGTTGTCTCGGCGGTATCGTGACAGGCTGAAACCAATCTATCTGGATGTTCCGGTCTCTGAAGAAGTAAAAAAAGCACAGGATGAATTAAATGAAAAATATGAGTTCAGTGATAATCGTCCGCAGGAATTGATCTTTATTGCGACCAGGAAGCATAAAAAGGATGAAGAACATATTTATGAGTCCTGGAAGACGCAGTTTGAAATGGAAAGTTCCAACTTCAGCAGCCGAAATAAATATCCGAATAACTGTAGATTCATATGCAGCAGTATTACCAATACAGAAAATAGTCTGTATATGAAGGAGCTGACAGAGTTCTGGGTTTCTGTTCTTACACTGGCAATCAACCGGATCCCGGCAAGTTCGCTGCAGGCATATCGTCTGTACAAACTGGGAATGGAAGCTTCAGAAGAGGAACTGGAACGGCTGCTGAATAAGCGATTGAACCGAATGGAGTCGGTCTATGATTTTGTTCAGGAAAGAATGAAAATGAAAGCAGAACTTTCCTTTGAGGAAGATGATATTCTTGTGCCGGAACAGAAGATACCGGTTCATTTTGATGGTTCATCAGGGAAAGAGTTGTATATCAATACTTCAAAGGTTGGATTGAGCAGAGATTGCCCAAAAGATGAATTATTTACCTGGATCATGGAGATCACAGAGAAAAAGCGTCAGATCAATCAATTCCTGAAAGCACCAAGACGTGCGATCGACAAAGCATCTCAGCATTTGAAAGGCAGAGCAGAAAGTTTCTTTGGTGATGAGTATAAGATGGATCAGTTTCAGGTGGAGGATCTTGAAGCAGAAATTGAAAGACTGGAGACAAACGTCCTGGAAAACAGCACCAGTGGACTGGTAGATGAAGCAAAATTTAAAGAGCAGATTGAAACAGTAGACAAAAAAGTGAAGAAGGATATTGTATCTCATATCAGAAGAAGTACGGCAGTTCAGGTTGGATGCTGTCTTCTGTTAGTGTACCTGTTGGGATTTGTGCCATATTGGATCTCTGCAGCCAAATTGGGAGGAAGTCAGTTCGGTTCGGCGGTTGTGGTAGCGTTGGCTGCACTTGCAGTGGCGGCAGCAGGCGGAATTGCAGCACTTTTCATTCTACGGCACAGAGTCCGGATGAGTATGGAAGAATATAATCATGTGATCCACACGATGGTAAATAATGTCAATGCATCAGCAGATGAATTTGGAAAATATTTTACAGCGGTATGTACTTATATGAAGGCACAATCGATCCGGGCAGGGATCAAGCTGAAAAGTGAATCGATCTCTTCCGCACAGTTCATACTCAGGGCACATAAGCAGGCGTTGAAAAGTTCTATAGAAAGAGATGAGGAAGTGGCTGCATCCTATGGGATCAGGCGGGTGGCAGAAGTTGAGAAAAATATTACTTCTTTCTTCCATGAAGAAAAACTTCCAAAGGATAATGCACTGTATTACTATGAGACAGATAAATCCGATGTAGGTATTCCGCTGAATGAGGCGGGAGACCTGGTGAGAGCACCGTATAAGTTTGTTGCCAAACTAAAACTGGAACGAGAAGATCTGTACGATGAAGTGAAAGGAGAAGTATGATGTTTATACGAATGCTGCAGTTTTTAGCACAGGCGATTCCTTTTATTTTATTGTGTCTGGCAGCGAGAAAAGCAAATCTGAATAAAATTGACAGAGGAAGACAGGTCTTGATGCCGTTTATTGCATTGCTTTACTGTACGATCGTAGCAGTGATCTTAACGCAGTTCCATTCCCTGCTGATCGAAATTATGGGGTGGATATCAGGATTCCTTCCATTTTTATCAAATGCAGGGATAAGTCATTATATGAATCTGTTCAATCTATTGATTGTAGTTATATTTCTTGTGCTGAAAGGGATTTTCCTTCCTATTTTGAACAAGACATGGAAGTCTAAAAACCTGATGCAGCTAACCTCCGGGAATTTCTATGAATATGAAGAAGACCTGGATAAATGGCTGTTGAAGAAAGAATATGAGCAGGTAAAGACTTATTGCAATGGAATTTATTATGCAGCACTTGGAGCATCTGTTCTGATTTTTGTATTGGGACAGATGTACCCGAAGATGGCATTTGCACAGACACCATGTTATCCGGTTTTTGGAGTGCTGGTATTGGGGGAAGTGATCAATTATCTTTCCGGAATTAGCAGAACAGAATTTATTGAAGATGTCCTTGGAGAAGATGAGGAGTCTTTTAAAGTTGCAAATTATGGCTTGCTGAAAGATATTTTAAAAGATTTATTTGGAGAGCGTGTCTTATATGATGCAACTGTGGACAGTGGGCTTGATGTATCTTCCAGTTTTGAGACACTGGAGGAGATGAAGAAATCAGAAAATCAGGCCATCCGCAATCTGGCAGGATATTTCACAAAGCTAAAGGAAAGCGGTCAGGATGTAGAACCAAACTATGTAAAAAGTTGTGTTAATCTGATCTGTGGACAGAGTACTTTGTTCTGTAATCCGTTTTACAGAGACCTGACTCATTATCTGATGTTTCCGATTATGGGGCAACTGATGAGATATAAAAAATGTCTGGTGATCATGGGAAGAGATTCAGCAACGGAAGATGTAAAAGAATGGCTGGAGCAGGGAATCTTTGAAAATGTAAATACAGGCAGTCTGTGGAAAGTCGGGGTGCTGGAGAATGAAAATCCGGAAATTGACGAGCCGGATATCGGAATCCTTAAATTCAGTGATCTGTATAACCTTCGTCTGCAGAGAAACCACAGTGATTTTTTAAGCCGTGTCGGATTTGTATTTATTGTAGAACCATCCCGCTTGCTGGCATCCGGACAGGCTGGAGTCAGCCTTTTGGTTCATCGTTTTGATGAAAGTAAAGAGCCGGTTGTGTATGCTGCATGCGACAGAAACTGTGACGGGCTGGTTGATGCACTGTCTCATGTACTGAAGACTACGATTACAGAAGTAACAGCCACACTGAAAAGTGCGGCAACGACTTCTATTATGTGCTGGAATGCAGAAGGGGATTATATGCATCACCGGATTTTCTCCAATGTATCCCGTTATCTTGGTATGGGTACAGAGATCAATGCAGTGGCATTGAAGTATCAGATTGCCAATACAAAATGGATCAGCAGTGAGAAATTCCCGGTTATGGATATGAAATGGATCGCGGGAACAGTACTACAAAAAGGATCTGTAATTATACAGATCTGCCAGTGAGTCAGGAGTCTTTCAACAAGAGCGTTTCATGTGGAATCCAATTTGTGGAATACACAGAGAGAAGAAAATTCATTCCATTGTGGTCGGAAGATGAAATTTCAGAATCTTGTTCGAGCTGACGAGACTGTTCGCAAACGAGAGGAACGCAGCAGGGATTTTATTAACGTGATCAGTGAAAAATTATCTCTTAAGGGATTATATGCTGGGAAATGCACAGACCTTTATTTCTGACCCGAAAGCAATCCCGACGATTGTGGCAGACTATGCACGAACAGAGCGGAATACAATTTTGAAACTGATCATGCGGATGGCAGAGGAGCAGGTTTGCGAAGATGAGATCGTGGATGCACTGATGGTGAGTGGAATCAAGTTTGAAGATCCACTGGCAGCATTAAAGAACCTGATCTACAAGCATTGTTTCATAAAGGAAATCAACATTCGGATCTATTTCAGAGAACAGTTGATGGAAGATGCACTTCATACAGAAGTGAAAAAATATTATGCGATCGAGGAAGAAACAGAAATTGCAGAGTACGCAAAGAAACTTCAGAATGCATATTATATCGCAGAAGATGAGCAGGGCGATAAATATTATATCGGTGCAAAATTATATGGACATGTATTCCAGGCACTGATTCCGGGTCAGTTCCTGACTTATGATGGAAAATATTATGAAGTACAGGCGATCACACCACAAAATGGGGTCGTGGTACGAAGAGCAGCAGATCATATCACGGATCGTGTCTACTACAGGCAGTTGCGTCATATCAGGATCAATGACTGGAAAGATGATGAGAATATCGGTGGACAGAAATCCGTTGAGGGAATCTCAATCTATAAAGGCTATTGTGAGATAGATATTGAGACAGCAGGATACCTGGAAATGACATCTTATGAGAATCTGAATGCGGCAAAAGAAGTTCGTGTCAGCGGAATACCGGTTCGTTCCTATAGGAATAAACTGGTTATGAAATTGAATTTGCCGGATGTTTCGGAGCGGGTGAGATATACACTTTGCCTTCTTCTGAATGAAATCTTCCGCACGATTTATCCAGATGCTTACCCATATATTTGTGCGGTAACCTTGGTTGATACGAATCATGCACCGGAAAAGTTAAAAGGTGCAATGTATACACTGTCAGGAAAAGTAGACGGAAGTGCAATTTATATAGTAGAAGACAGTGAGATCGATCTGGGTCTGATCGCATCTGTTGAACGAAATTTAAAGCGGTATTTTGAAATCATAACAGAAGTACTGATGTGGCATGAGCAGAAAATGGCTGAAAATCCGAAAAAAGAAAGCAAACCGGAGGACTATGAGACTCCGTTTACGCCGGAAGCCGGAAAAGAAGAGGAAGCTGCGAAGAAAGCCAGGGAGAAAGCCGAGAAAGAGAACAAGAGATTCCTCGGAAAAATAAAGAGAAAATTAAGGAAATTCTGGGAAAAGATCACTGCGGGATTTAAAAAGAAGCCGAAAGATGAGCCGGTGGAAGAAACTCCAACAGAAGAAACACCAACAGAAGAAACACCAATAGAAGAAACACCAGAAGAAGGAATTTCAGAAGATAGTCCAACAGAGGAAACCACTTCAACAGAAAAAAAGCCTTCAGGGGAAGAAAAAACTTCAATAAAAGAGGAGCCTTCAACAGGAGAAGAACTTCCGTCAGAGGAAACCACTTCCACAGATGAAAGAGACACAGAAACCGGAACTGAAAATGTCATGAAAAATGTGATGTATTCAGCAGAAGCAGAAATGGATATTGAAGGTGAAGATGAGCAGCTTGTGGAACAAAAGACGACAAAAAAGACGGAATATCAGAAAAGTTGTTTCCTGAAGTATGGCTATGAAGAAATCGATCCATACTTTGATTTTGGGGGAACGATCAAGTATCTTACTAAATATGGTTATGATCGAAATCCATTGCAGCAGGTTCGTGATGGCGTGAAGGCAGCAGAAGCTGATAACGCAAAATATGATCCACATAAAGAGGGAAGTCATTTTTGCGATTTCTGTGGTGTAGAGCTTGCCGGAGGAGAATATGAACTTCTGAAAGACGGAAGAGAACGTTGCAATCATTGCTCTTCAACTGCACTTAGGACTGGCGAAGAGTTTAAAGAAGTTTATAAAATGGTTGTCCGGAATATGGAGATCTTTTTTGGAATCAAGCTCAATGTGGCAATTAAGGTAAGAATGACAGATGCCAAGACGATCGCAAAACATTTCGGGGATGAATTTGTGGCAACTCCGGGATTTGATGGACGTGTACTTGGATTCGCACAGAAAGATTCATCAGGATATAGCCTGTATATAGAAAATGGGTCTCCGAAACTTGCAGCAATGGCAACGATCGCACATGAACTGACGCATATCTGGCAATACCAGAACTGGGATGAAAAAATGATCCTCAGTAAATATGGAAAGCAGTACAGGCTGGAGATCTATGAGGGTATGGCAAAATGGGCAGAGATCCAATATCTGTTGTATCTGAATGAAATTTCTTATGCGAAGCGTCAGGAAATTGTTACAAGGCTGAGAGATGATGAATATGGAAGAGGATTTATACAGTATGCAAAGAAATATCCGTTGGCTTATCGACATGAAAAGAATGCAACGCCGTTTGGAAGGATACCTCCTCTGTAAAGAGAAAATGTAAAGATGTCGGGGTAGGTCCTAAGGTCTTTCACCCACCTATGAGCAAGCTCATGTGGGCTTAGACCTTTTGACCCTGGCATCATGTAAATTGTAAAATATATTCTTCATTTACCAAAGCCGGGAAATATGATACTATGGAATGAGTTTAAAATTAAAAGGAGGTCGTTACATGATAAAATTGTACGATAACGGTGTGTATCTGTTGAATGGCACCGAGATAGTGGAAGACGCAGGAAATGTACAGACTCCTCTTACAAAAGAGGAAGCCGCGAAAAATACTATGGCGTATGGAATCCTGAAAGAGCATAATACTTCATCTGATATGGAGAGACTTCAGATCAGATTTGATAAGCTGACATCCCATGATATTACGTTTGTAGGAATTATCCAGACAGCCCGTGCATCAGGACTTGAAAAATTCCCGATGCCATATGTATTAACGAACTGTCATAATAGTCTTTGTGCTGTAGGTGGTACGATCAATGAAGATGACCATATGTTTGGACTGACATGTGCGAAAAAGTATGGCGGCGTCTATGTTCCGCCTCATCAGGCAGTCATCCATCAGTTTGCCCGTGAGATGCTTGCAGGCGGAGGAAAGATGATTTTGGGTTCTGACAGTCATACCCGTTATGGTGCACTTGGAACGATGGCAATGGGCGAAGGCGGACCGGAGCTTGTAAAGCAGCTTCTGAACAAGACGTATGATATCAAGATGCCGGGCGTGATCGCGATCTATTTAGACGGTGAGCCGGCAAAGGGTGTCGGACCGCAGGACGTTGCACTGGCAATCATCGGGGCGACCTTCAAGAATGGTTATGTAAATAATAAAGTTATGGAATTTGTAGGACCTGGTGTCAGCAATTTAAGTGCTGATTTCCGTATCGGTATTGATGTAATGACGACAGAGACAACCTGTCTGTCTTCTATCTGGAGAACAGATGAAAAGATCCGGGAGTTCTATGACATCCATGGAAGAAGTGAAGACTATAAAGAGCTGAATCCGGGAGCAGTTGCTTACTATGATGGACTGGTATATGTGAACTTAAGCGAGATCAAGCCGATGATCGCGATGCCGTTCCATCCAAGCAATGTATATACGATTGATGAACTGAATGCAAATCTTGCAGACATTCTTCATGATGTAGAGCAGAAAGCCCTTGTAAGTCTGGACGGAGCAGTAGATTATTCACTGCAGGATAAGATTAAAAATGGCAAGTTCTATGTAGAACAGGGTATCATTGCAGGCTGTGCCGGTGGCGGATTTGAAAATATCTGTGCGGCAGCAGACATCATTAAAGGAAAGAATATCGGAGCAGACGAATTTACATTCAGCGTTTATCCGGCAAGTACTCCGATTTATATGGAACTGGTGAAAAATGGTGCGATCGCTGATCTGATGGAAGCAGGAACTGTTGTAAAAACTGCATTCTGTGGTCCATGTTTCGGAGCAGGAGATACACCGGCGAACAACGCATTTTCTATCCGTCATACAACGAGAAACTTCCCGAACAGAGAGGGAAGTAAGCTGCAGAGCGGACAGATCTCTTCCGTCGCACTGATGGATGCACGTTCTATTGCTGCAACTGCTGCAAATAAGGGATTCCTTACACCTGCAACTGCACTGGATGTGGAATATAAGGGACAGAAGTATCATTTCGATAAAAATATTTATGCGAACAGAGTTTTCGACAGCAAGGGTGTTGCTGATCCGTCCGTAGAGATCAAGTTTGGTCCGAATATCAAAGACTGGCCGGCAATGTCAGCACTTCCGCAGAATCTGCTTGTAAAGGTTGTATCTGAGATCCACGACCCGGTTACGACAACAGATGAGCTGATTCCGTCAGGAGAGACATCTTCTTACCGTTCCAATCCGCTGGGACTTGCAGAGTTTGCTCTGTCAAGAAAAGATCCGGCATATGTAGGACGGGCAAAAGAAGTACAGAAAGCACAGAAGGCGATTGAGGCCGATGAGTGTCCGGTAGAAGCACTGGAAGAGCTGAAACCGGTTATGGACAAGATCCATGAGACATACCCGGAAGTTGGCAAAGGCAACCTTGGAGTAGGAAGTACAATCTTTGCAGTGAAGCCGGGAGACGGATCTGCACGTGAGCAGGCTGCATCATGTCAGAAGGTACTCGGCGGCTGGGCAAATATCGCGAATGAATATGCAACAAAGCGTTATCGTTCCAACCTCATCAACTGGGGTATGCTCCCGTTCCTGACTGATACAGACCATGAATCACTTCCATTTAAAAATGGAGATTATATCTTTGTTCCGGATGTGAGAAAAGCAGTAGAAGAAAAGGCTGCGGTTGTGAAAGCATATGTTGTCGGGGATGAGTTAAAAGAGATCGACCTGAAACTCGGAGATCTGACAGATGCTGAACGCCAGATCATACTGGATGGATGTCTGATTAACTATTATAGAGCAACAAAGTAGAAATTTGTAGTTGTTGAGAGTGAAAATGATTCGGCAGCAGGAAGGCTTTTTGACAGAAGTGCGTCCATATCCGCCCTTGTTGTTGCATCGCAGTGCAGGACCCGCTTTACCTCAGCCCGTTGACAACTTGTAACAGGAACGTGGAAACACTCGTGCAGAGGCACTCCTGTTTACGTTCCTTAACAAGTTGGGCAAAGTGTCTTCGGAACGCTCCCTGTCAATGCACTGCTCACGCAACAGCAAGGGCGGATATTGGATTTTTCAAATCAGAATGCTTTTCTCGCACCGGAACATTTTCTCTCAACAAACACGAAATTTCAAATAAGAAGTAGAAAGCCGGATGGCTATCAACTAAGATAAATGATCTGTCCAATAGTAAAGATGTCGGGGTCAAAAGCCCCCGACTTTGATGCTCATATCGGGGCGGGTTCTAAGGTCTTTCACCCACCTATGAGCAAGCTCATGTGGGCTTAGACCTTTTGACCCTGGCATCTAGTCAATACAATATCTACTATCTAATATTTACGATCGAATATCTTAGTCAATAGCCATCCGGCTTTTTTCTATTTTTTTTAAATTTGCATTGTTGAGTGAATACGCTGTGGAGCTAAAAACTTCTTATCGAGATGGTCAGCGGAAAGCAGGGTGTTCCTGAGCAGGTGCATTAGCAGGGAGCGTTCCGAAGACACTTTGCAGCGTTTGTTAGAGAAAGTAAATCGAGTGCCATTGCACGAAGATTTCCACTTTCGAGTTACAAACGGTCAACGGGCTGAGGTAAAGCGGGCCTGCACCGCGAAGGAATATCTCTGATTTCCGCGTCCTCTTCGCCATAAAGAAGTCTTTTGCTTTACAAGCGTATCATTCCAACAAATACAAATTTCACTAATTATTTACCCTATGATGTGCCGCCACGGAATCTTTTGTCAGTCCTTTAAAGCTATATCCTTGTCCTCTATAATATTCTATAATCTGAGGCAATGCTTCAACAGTTGTATCTTTTGCATCCGTATCATGCATCAGAATTGTCACATGATCTGCTGAACATAATGTAGCATTTTGAACCAGTTTGCTGACTGCGACATTATTTCCACTTGCATCTGTAGAATCACAGTTCCAGTCAAAGTATTCATAACCTTTTTCATGAACCGCTTTGGTCAGCGTTGTCATTAATCCCTGCACATAGTCTGCACTGACTGTATTACTTGATCCACCCGGGAAACGGATGAGTGTAGATTTCTCTCCTGTAATCTTTTCTACAAGGTCTGAAACTTTTTGAAGATCATCGAAATATGCCTGCTCCGAAGCATAGACCGTAGCATAATCATGCGTATATGTATGCAGTCCGATGGAATTTCCTTCATCAAATGCTCTCTTGATCAGGTCATCATGCTCCCGATGGTTTCCCGTTACAAAAAATGTTCCTTTTATATTATACTGCTTTAAAATATCAAGAATTTTCCCTGTATTCTCTGATGGGCCGTCATCAAAGGTCAGATATACGATCTTCTCTTTCCACTCAGGATTTGCCTTTACGGTAATCTTTCTCTCCACCTTTGTCTCATTCCCCGAACGGTCTTTTGCGACATAAGTTACCACATATGTTCCTGGTGTATTCAGGTCTGCCTTTGTCGAATCCACGCTTAAAGACGGATCTGGATCTGCATTATCTTTTACAGTTACTCCACTGGAAAAATCCATGGTCTTTCCCTGCAAAATTTCCGTATCTTCCGCCCCTGAAATTTCAGGTGGTGTCTTATCTTCTTCCAGAATCAACTTTGACTTTCCTGTCGTCTTATTACCATAGATGTCTTTTGCCTCCACAGAAATGGAATATTCTCCCGCTTTATCCCATTTTTTAGCATTCAGAATCTTTAATGACACTTCCGATGCATCTTTCACCTTTTTCACAAAATCATCTGCAGTCACTGCTCCGCCAAGATCTACCGTATAGGAATTTTTCATCTCCAATACTGGCGGCTTCGTATCTCTTACTTTTACTGTAACCGTCTTTTTTCTTCCCCTCCAGGAATAAGTCACCCGATAATCTCCCTCTTTCGTATTATCTACCGAACCAGTGATCTTCACCTGAGAAGCTTTTCCCGCAAAGACGTAACGGATATTTTTCTTCAGATTCACTGAATCTTTCAATTCCACATCAATAACGCTGTTTTTCAATATAACCGGATTCACTCCAAAATAAATTCTTGCACCGATAATCGGAAGAAATAGCACTGCCAGAATAGCTAAGACCAGTCTTCTGCGTCTTCTCTTAAGTCCACGCAGTTTCTCTGCCTTTCTCCTTCTCCGTCTTCGTTCCATTTCCGTTTCTGCTTCTCTGTTGTCCCTTACCATGATACTCTCATCTCTTCTGTATTTTATATTCCTGCCCTTACGATAACATTCTCTTTTTCCGTTGACAAGAGGCCTCGGATAATCATAAATAATTATTAAGAAATCCTTCTTTAAAACCCAAGAATTTCTCCCCAAAAAAGGAATCAGAATCCAAGGATTTCATTCACCGAGCTTAATCTTTCAAAAAATTCTCTGTAAAATTCTTCATCTTCTTTCGCCTGAAAAGGCGTCTGATAAAACCGCTGAAGAATCAGCAACGTCAGAACCTTCTGATTCTGTTCATCCAGTTCTTTCATTCCATCTTCACTCTTATTAAGGAACTCGTGCCACCTGCTAATATAAGTTTCATAAGTTTTCAGGTTTTCAATCCCCAGCCATTTCTTTACTTTCATCTTTCCACGTGATTTTTTTCGACATTCATCAATTTGAAGAAAATAATGAAATCCATTTTTCTCATAATATCTGCCCAATGGAAAAAGCCTGCAGATTCCCGGCCTGTATGGATGGATCGAGCAGCGTCCTTCTTCATTCAGAAAGGAACAGACCTCTCTCGTTCCGTTCATACGCAGATTGGGCAAAATAATTCCATCCACAACATTCAGCTCCAGTTCTTTTTTCAGAAGTTTCTCCAACATCCTGCCTGTTCCTCGTTGCATTTTCCATATATCCATCGGATCTAAAACAACCGAAGTTCCCATATTCTGACAGCATGCAGAACACCCTGCACAATCTCCACATTCTACTTTGACCATATCATTGGCAGAATACAGCCGTCCATCAGATATTTCATTCAAATCTACATTTTTCTTCATTCCGTCACCACCTTTTCTTTTTACTGCTGCCACATCCCCTGCAGCAAAAAAGAAAAGGCTGTCACTGTAGAATCCGTCTCATTCATCTGATCCATCATCTCCGGTCAACAACCTTTTCTCTATCTTTTGATCACGCTCTGGCGATCATTTTCAGGAAAGTAATCCTGGAAATTATCCCTCGTATCCATTTGGATTCTGGCTCTGCCATCTCCATGAATCTTCGCACATCTCATCCAGTCCTCTTTCAGCTACCCAGTGCAGCTCTTCTTTTGCCTTGGATGCGTCACAATAGCATGTTGCGATATCTCCGGCACGACGAGGCTTGATCTCATACGGAATCTCTTTTCCGCATGCCTTGCTGAATGCTTTTACCATATCAAGAACAGAATATCCATTTCCTGTTCCAAGGTTGTATACGGATACTCCTGCTTTCTCTTTTCAGTTTCTCTACTGCACGCACATGTCCGATCGCAAGGTCAACTACATGGATATAATCACGGACACCTGTACCGTCATGCGTATCATAGTCATCTCCGAATACTCCAAGACGCTCTAATTTACCGATAGCTACCTGAGTGATATATGGAATCAGGTTGTTCGGGATTCCCTTCGGATCTTCACCGATGAGACCGCTCTTATGTGCTCCGATCGGGTTGAAGTAACGAAGAAGTACTACATTCCACTCAGGATCTGCTGTATGAAGATCTGTCAGGATCTGCTCCAGCATCCACTTTGTCCATCCGTATGGATTTGTGCAGGTTCCTTTCGGGCATTTCTCAGTGATCGGAATAAATGCCGGATCACCATATACTGTTGCAGAAGAACTAAAGATAATATTCTTCACACCATGGTTTCTCATAACATCACAAAGCGTAATCGTTCCGCCAATATTGTTCTCATAATACTCAAGCGGCTTTGCTACAGACTCACCAACTGCTTTCAGTCCTGCAAAATGAATCACTGACTCAATTTCTTCTTTCTCAAAGATCTCATTCATAGCTTCTTTATCACGAATGTCTGCTTTGTAGAATTTCAGGTCTTTTCCTGTAATCTTTTTTACTCTTTCCAGTGACTTTTCAGATGCGTTGTATAAGTTATCTGCAACAACAACATCATATCCTGCATTCAGAAGTTCCACACAGGTATGGCTTCCAATAAATCCGGCTCCTCCGGTTACTAAAATTGACATTTTAACTCCTCCTTCAACCAATATGATCAAGTTATCTTTCCTTCAACTTACAGGTACATTATACCATAAATTCTCTGAATATACCTTGTATTTTTGGTTCATCTTATGGTAAAAATGTTGCACGATCAGCGATTATATTTTGCTACGATCTCCTGCATGATATCCCATTTCTTTTCCATATCTGCCACCAGTTTGAACTGGGTACGGCATCTGTCAAGATTGTGCTTTTCTCTGTGGATCTTGAAGTAATGATCTCCATCCAGATAATCTGTCAGGAAACGCATACCGCACTCAAAAGTCATGACTTTTGCTCCCATCGGAAGAAGTTCAACTTCTTTCTTTGTCAGCTTTCCGTCACATCCCTCAAGGAAGCCCTTTACATAGATTTCAAAAAGATCCATACTGCAGGATACTTTGCTTAAGTCTGTCTCATCCTCTGCTGCTGTACTTGCCCCAAAACGGATGGAATCACCAAAATCGTTCATTGCAAGTCCCGGCATAACTGTATCAAGATCAATAACGCAGATTCCCTTTCCGGTCTTGTCGTCGATCATAATATTGTTCAGCTTTGTATCATTGTGCGTGACACGAAGCGGAAGTTTTCCTTTGTCCTGAAGCTCCCCAAATACATTTGCCACGTCTTCATGTGCCAGTACAAAGTTGATCTCATCCTGTACTTCTGCTGCACGTCCGCATACATCCTTTGCAACGGTATCTTTAAATACCTGGAATCTTGCTCTTGTATCATGGAATCCCTTGATCGTCTCATTGAGTGTCTCTGCAGGATAATCAGCCAGCATCCGCTGGAAATGTCCAAATGCGACTGCACTTTCGTAAAAGTCTTCCGGTTTCTCTACCTGGTCATAACTGCTTGCATCCGTAATGTATACATAAGAACGCCAGTACTCACCCTTAGAATCCACATAGTAAGGCTTTCCATCCTTTGCCGGGATTACATTCAGAGTTTCACGCTCCGGATCTCCGCCGTTCTCAATGATCTTCTTACGAAGGAACGTCGTAACCCCTACTACATTCTCCATCAGTTCTACCGGATTCGTAAAAATCTCACGGTTCATACGCTGAAGGATCACTTTCAGGATTCCCATCTCTGAAATCTCATACTTTAAAAGATATGTATCATTAATATGACCGCTTCCAAAAGGCTCTTTACTTAAAAGCTTTCCCTCATAATCAAAATTTGCAATCGCTTCATTGATCTGTGCTTCAGACACTCTTCCCATCTTTAGTCTTCCTCCCATAATTTCTGCGGATACTCTCCTGCATCTTTCAATGCCTGGATTGCCTCTACAACAACCGGCTTGTCCTCTTTATATGTAACTCCATACCATTTATCTTCTGACTCAAGTACCTGCACGGTTGCTCTCTCAGACTCTAATAAGTTGCTCACAACAGATGGCAGGAAATACTCACACTTCATCGGATTCTCTTTCAGTCCTTTTTCAAGAAATGCAGGAAATTCTGCCTTGATCTCATCCAGAATACTTCTTGTAAATCCCCACATATTCATAGAAACCAGTGTCTCCGGATCTACCTCTGTCCATGTAGCTCCGTCATCCTCTGAATATGCAATTCCACCATTACGCTTCTCAATTCTTGTACGCTCATGAACTGCAACTAATTCTTTTGCATCATTCAGGTCACAGATCCCTCTTGCAACATGTCCGTTATCTGTCACCGTATTTTTCAGACGGTATCCCACCATGGTATAACGGTATTTGTCATCATCTTCATGCGTTGTCAGATAATTATAGATTACTTCAAATGCATGACGTCCATAATAATCATCTGCATTGATAACAGCAAATGGTCCATCCACTTCATCAATCGCACTCAGAACTGCATGAGCCGTTCCCCATGGCTTCACACGACCCTCCGGAACTTCAAATCCTTCCGGCAGGTTATGAAGATCCTGATATGCATATGCAACATCCATGATCTTTTCCATTCTGTTGCCGACTGCTTCCTTAAAATCAGCCTCATCCTCTTTTTTAATGATAAATACAACTTTTTCAAATCCCGCACGCTTTGCATCGAAGATTGAAAAGTCCATAATGATATGTCCTTCTTTATCGACTGGATCGATCTGCTTCAGTCCGCCATATCTGCTTCCCATTCCAGCCGCCATAATTACAAGAACCGGTTTTTTCATGATTGATTCCTCCATTTCACTTTCTATGTTACACTTCTTCTATTGTATGATAAAACCCCATAAAAATCTTTATACTATCTTATCTTTCATTTGCACAATCTGCATTTTCTCTTTGCATTTTCGGAAAATAATGCTATGATATCCTTACTAAGAACATTTTTGAAAAAGGAGGAGGCTCAGAATGCATATTGTAGCTGCAAATACAGATCATTTTTCAAATCCAAAGAAATATTATGGAATTCAGCTTCAGGATCTTTTTCATATAGAAGAGCTGTTTTCCCTTCATTATTTTGAATATATGAGTACCTTTTCTTTTCCCGGAGAATCCCATGATTTCTGGGAGTTTGTATGCGTTGATAAAGGAGAAGTGGAGATTGGTGCAGGTCCTCTTACCCATACTCTCAGACGCGGAGAAATCGCTTTTCACTACCCGGGTGAATTTCACTGGGTCAAGGCAAACGGAAAGATCGCACCGAATCTGATCGTGATCTCTTTTTCCTGCACAGATCCTGCGATGGAATTTTTCAGAGGAAAGATCCTTCACCTCGAAGAAACTGAACGTCGGCTGCTTGCCGGAATCATTGCAGAAGCAGGAAGTTTTTTGGAAGGACGGCTGGACGATCCCTATCAGACATCCCTGCAGATCAGAAAAGATACATCCCCTGTCTGTGGTCAGCTTATCCGCCTTCATTTAGAAGAACTTCTCCTCAGCCTTTACCGGCGTAATCAGAATTCTCTTCTGACCGGAGAAGTTTCCCGGACCCCACTGTCTGACCGGACACTCTCCAAAAATACAGATGCAGAATTATTCTCTCATATAAAGAACTATCTGCTCAGCCATCTGGCAGATCATTTAACGATTGAGCAGATCTGCCATGATAACCTGATCAGCCGCTCCCGTCTGCAGAAATTATTCCGGGATTCGGAAGGGACCGGAGTGATTGAATATTATTCTGCCTTAAAAATCAGTGAAGCAAAATCCATGATCCGCAGCGGACAGATGAATTTTACTCAGATTTCTGAATACCTTGGATACTCTTCCATCCACTATTTTTCCCGGCAGTTTAAGCGTTCTACCGGGATGACGCCATCAGAATATGTCTCTTCTATTCGGGCCCTTGCGGACGAAGGACATAAAAAAGCATAACGCAATTTCCCTCAACACCAAAAAATCATCACAAAGCCCCACTCATTATCAATGAAAGCATGATAATAAGTGGGGGCTTTTGACCCCGACATCTTTTTATTATCCGGCAGTATTCCTTTTACTTACTGCTGTACATTAAATGCCTTGATTCCCGGATATACTGCACTTGCTCCGAGTTCTTCCTCAATTCTTAAAAGCTGATTATATTTCGCTACACGCTCGGAACGGCTTGGTGCACCGGTCTTGATCTGGCAAGTGTTCAGTGCAACTGCAAGATCTGCGATCGTTGTATCTTCTGTCTCACCGGAACGATGGGATGCAATTGCTGTATATCCTGCCTTATGTGCCATCTTAATTGCCTCCAGTGTCTCAGATACCGAACCGATCTGATTTAATTTGATCAGGATAGAATTACCACATCTAAGCTCAATTCCTTTTGCAAGACGCTCTGTATTTGTAACGAATAAGTCATCACCGACAAGCTGTACTTTGTCTCCCAACTCTGCCGTCAGTTTTTTCCAGCCTTCCCAGTCTTCCTCATCCAGTGCATCCTCGATGGAAATGATCGGGTATTTCTCTACAAGACTCTTCCAGTGTTCGATCAACTGTTCAGATGTATACACAGTTCCTGCTTTTGGAAGTTTATATTCACCAGCCTTGCCTGTCTTCCATTCAGAAGATGCTGCATCCATGGCAATTTTGAAATCTTTTCCCGGCTCATATCCTGCTTTTTTCACTGCCTCAAGAATCGTCTCGATTGCCTCTTCATCTGACTTCAGTGCCGGTGCAAATCCACCTTCATCTCCTACTGACGTTGCAAGTCCACGCTCTTTCAGGATACCTGCAAGTGCATGGAACACTTCTGCACACCATCTCAGGCATTCTTTAAATGAAGGAGCTCCAACCGGCATGATCATAAACTCCTGAACATCCAGTCCTGAAGATAATGCATGGCATCCACCATTTACAATATTCATCATCGGAACCGGAAGTCTGTTACCACTGACTCCGCCAAGGAAACGGTACAGCGGAATATCCAGAGATGTGGCTGCTGCTCTCGCACTTGCAATCGATACCGCAAGGATTGCATTTGCTCCCAGCTTTGATTTATCTTTTGTTCCATCTGCCTGGATCATTGCCTTGTCAACTGCATAGACATCACTTGCATCCATTCCCTGAAGTGCATCATTGATAATTGTATTAATGTTCTCCACTGCCTTAGAAACACCTTTGCCTCCAAAACGGGCTTTATCTCCATCTCTCAATTCAAGAGCCTCAAATTCTCCCGTTGATGCTCCACTCGGTGCTGCACCAAATCCAACAGTTCCATCTGCAAGATGTACCTCTGCCTCTACTGTCGGGTTTCCTCTTGAATCAATAATCTCTCTTCCAATCACTTTTTCAATTTCTAAATAATCCATTGCCTGTTCTTCCTTTCTTTAGGAATCCTCAAGCCCTGGATTCAGGTATTTCAGGGCAAAAGGAGCTTCCATGATTCATTCACATATAGTTAGTACTAACTAACCATATGTATCTTAGCAGATTTTGCTCTTTAATTCAAGAATTTTATTGAGAATGATTCTCATATATTTCTTTTTCTATTCTATTTTCCCCTGATTCCACCTGTTTCATTCTTCAAAAATCAAGAATATCAGGCTCTTTTACAACAGCTCCCGTAATTCATCGATCATTTCTTCCCGTGTCGCCCAGCTCACTGCAAAACGCACAACTGTATGCGTATCATCTGCTTTCTCCCAGAAACTGAACTTCACCTTCTTCTCAAGTTCTTTCATTTTTTCATTTTCCAGAACTATAAAAATCTGATTGGTTGGTGAGTCAATATAAAACGGATATTTTTTTCTTTAAATATCGCCTTCAGCTTTTCCGCACATTTCATCGCATGCCATCCCAACTCCAGATAAAGATTTTCTGTAAATAATGTATCAAACTGGATTCCAAGCAGTCTGCCCTTTGCCAGCAGACCTCCTTGCTGCTTGATCCGGGTCAGGAAATGAGCCGGAACATTCTCCTTTGTGAAAACGACTGCTTCTCCGCACAATGCTCCGACTTTTGTTCCGCCAATATAAAATACATCGCAGTAATCTGCCACATCCTTTAACGTCACATCCGTATCTGCCGCCAGTGCATATCCAAGTCTTGCCCCATCCAGATAAAGTGGAATATGATATTCCAGGCAGATATCTGCCAGCTCAGCCAGTTCTCCTTTTGTATAAAGCGTTCCATACTCTGTCGGATGTGAAATATAAACCATTCCCGGAAACACCATATGTTCGTGATTTCCATCTCCATAAAAATCATTCAGATAATCCGCCAGCTCTTCCGGCTCGATCTTTCCGTCATGCTGTGGCAGTGTCAGCACTTTATGACCGGAAGATTCGATCGCACCTGCTTCATGACTGCTTACGTGACCTGTCTGTGCTGCGATCACGCCCTCATAAGGCTGAAGCATAGAACTGATCACGATCCGGTTCGTCTGCGTTCCTCCTGACAGGAAGTAAATTTCTGCTTCAGGGCATCCACAGACCTCACGGATCTTTTCTTTTGCCGATTCACAATACCGGTCATTGCCATAACCTGAAAGCTGTTCCATATTGGTCTCTATCAGCCTTTGAAGGATTTTTTCACTTGCACCTTCAGAATAATCATTTTCAAATGAAAGCATTTACTTTTTTCCTCTCTTTCGTCTCCGGTCTGATTTCTTTTTCACACTGTAGCCAAAGGTACCGATCTTCTTTCCAAGCCCTAAATACTCTCCATGAGAATAAGCCAGAAGCCCCGTCTTATTCAGTTCAAACTTTCCCTTTTCATTCAGATACGCTTCGTCGGCCTGAACTGCCGTCACTTCTGCCAGGAACATATGGTGACTCCCAAGCTTCTCAATCTTCTTTACTTTGCACTCAATATTGACCGGTGCTTCTTCAATACAGGGAGCATATTCCAGTGTCTGTGCTTTCTTTGCACTCAGATGACACTCTTTCCATTTATCTACATCCCGACCTGAACGGACACCGCAGAAATCCGTTGCCCTCGCCAGTTTCTCCGTTGTCAGATTGATCACGAACTCGCCGCTTTCTTCGATCATATGATAAGAATACCGTTCCGGACGCACTGATATGTATACCATCGCAGGATTCGTACAAACAGTTCCTGTCCACGCTACAGTCAGAATATTCTGATTTCCTTTTTTATCTCCTGTACTGACCATTACCGCCGGTAATGGATAAACCATATTTCCCGGCTTCCATATCTGCTTTGCCATTTTTTCCTCCTGCTTCTTACTGCTGCAACGCACCAACCAGCGTTGGCACGAGCTGCTTTTTACGGGATACAACGCCTTTAAGCATCAGTATCTCAGCATCATCCCGCAAATCATAAGCACTGATAATTTTTTCTCTTGCCTCCGCTCCACAGCAGATCAGCTCTGAAGACTCTGTGATAATATTCGTCAGCATAAAGAAAATCATATTCAGTCCATGATTTTTACGTGCTTTCTCCATATGAGGCAGAACTCTTTCCCTGATCTCTTTCAGTTCCTCTGCACTCATGGAATTGACCTGTCCGACACCAAACACCGTATCATTCACCGTAAACTGCTTGAAATCCAGGAATAAGATTTCTTCTGCACTCTTTCCTTTCAGATTGCTTCCTGCATTAAACATTTCCTGTGCCAGTTCTTCAATATTGATTGAAGCGATTTCTGCCAGCTTTCTTGCTGTTGTCTCGTCCAGCGGTGTACAGGTCGGAGAACGGAACATCAATGTGTCAGAAATAATGGCTGAGCAGAGGAGTGCCGCATTGACTGCATCCACCACAATTCCATTTTCTTCATACATCTGATATACGATCGTAGCCGTACATCCCACCGGCTGATTACGGAAATAAACCGGGCCCATCGTCTCAATACTGCCCAGGCGGTGATGATCGATGATCTCCAGGACATCTGCTTCTTCCACTCCGTCGACTGCCTGATTCTTTTCATTATGATCAACCAGGATCACCTGCTTTTTCTTCACATTCAACAGGCGTCTCCGGGATACAAGTCCTACAAACTTTCCCCGGTTGTCCAGAACCGGGAAATCACGGAATCTTTTTCTTGCCATCACTTCTTTTACGTCATCCACAAAATCCCGTATATGAAATGTAACCAGATTTTCTTTGGTCATGAAAAAACGGACCGGGATACTCTGGTTGATATGCTGTGCAGCAGTAAATGTATCATGCGGTGTACGGATCACAACGATCTGTTTTTTCTCTGCCTGACACAGGATGTCTTCCGAGATCGGATAGCCCTGACATATGACCATACAGCTTGCATCCATATCAATGGCACACTGTTGTGCATCAATCCGGTCTCCCATGATCACCAGGTCATCCTTTTCAATAAACCGGGTCATAAGATTTTTACCGGATGCTGCGATCGCGACCTTTCCTTTCTGAAAATAGCCATGCTCATTTCCTGTCTCCACTTTTCCTTCTACAGCGGCTGCAATATTCCGGTACTGGGTTCTCGCCTTTGCTAGCATCGTATTATCGTAAACATCCATATAGGATTTGGCGATATCACCTTTCGTGATCACACCTTCCAGCATCCCGTCTCTTGTAATAGGAAGTGTATGCGTATTCATCTCGGTCATCTTTTCCCATGCCGTACGAATGGAAAGATTTCCGTTGATCTCTTCGCTTTCCCTTAAATCCACATCTTTGATCTGCTCTCTTAAGTCCGATAAAAGTAACGGCACTTTCACTCCAAAACGTTCCAGTACATACTGAGTTTCTTCATTTAACTGGCCGGCCCGACGCGGTTCATGCCTGATCTGCGTCAGTTTCGTCTTTAAATTTGCATAAGCGATTGCTGTACAGATGGAATCCGTATCTGGATTCTTATGTCCGACAACATACACTTTTCTTTTATCATTACTCATCTGTATTACTCCATTTCTCTGTTGATTCTAAAAGATTAACATTTTTTTCATGATAAGCCAACCTGATTTTAACATTTTAGAGGCAGTTTTTCCACGATTTACTGTTTTTTTTTCAGATACATATGCTATACTGATTTTAGTTTTTAACAAAAAGAGAGGAACAAAGGTGACTGCTATGAGCGAACAATTAAAAGAAGAATTACAGACAAGTGAAGCAACAGAGACCATGGCTGATTATGAAGATCATTTCGATGATGCAAATCCCTGGAATCGTGTAAAAGAATACCTGGAGAAAAAGACCGTTCTCCCTGTAAAAGTCGAGGGAGTTGTCAACGGTGGTGTTATCGTCATGGTAGAAGGATTAAGAGGATTTGTTCCTGCTTCCAGACTTTCCCTTTCCTATATTGAAGATCTTGAGACTTACCTTCTCAAGGATATTGAAGTTCAGGTGATTGATGTGGACCAGGCAAATAACCGTCTTGTCCTTTCTGCACGCGAACTGCTGAAAGAGAAAGAGAAAAAAGCCCGTGAGGCTCTGATCGCCAGTATTCAGGTTGGTTCTGTACTGAAAGGAACCGTTGAGACCCTTCAGAATTATGGTGCCTTTGTAAAGCTTGAGAACGGTCTGTCCGGTCTTGTCCATGTATCCCAGATCTCCCAGAAGCGTGTGAAGCTTCCTTCCGATGTACTTGAAGTGGGACAGGAAGTAGAGGTAAAGGTTATCGGTATCAAAGACGGTAAGATCAGTCTCAGTATGAAAGCACTGGAAGAGAAAGAAGAAGAGCCGGTTGAAAAGGTTGAGATTCCAAAGAGTGAAGATATCGGCACAAGCCTTGGAGATCTTTTCAAGAATTTAAATTTGTAGTTGTTGGGGTGAAAATGATTTGGCAGTTGGAAAGTTTTTAATAGAAGAACTTTCATATCCACACTTGCTGTTGCATCGCAGTGCAGGACCCGCTTTACCTCAGCCCGTTGACAACTTGTAACAGGAACGTGGAAACACTCGTGCAGAGGCACTCCTGTTTACGTTCCTTAACAAGTTGGGCAAAGTGTCTTCGGAACGCTCCCTGTCAATGCACTGCTCACGCAACAGCAAGGGCGGATATTGGATTTTTCAAATCAGAATGCTTTTCTCGCACCGGAACATTTTCTCTCAACAAACACGAAATTTCAAATAAGAAGTAGAAAGCCGGATGGCTATCAACTAAGATAAATGATCTGTCCAATAGTAAAGATGTCGGGGTCAAAAGCCCCCGACTTTGATGCTCATATCGGGGCGGGTTCTAAGGTCTTTCACCCACCTATGAGCAAGCTCATGTGGGCTTAGACCTTTTGACCCTGGCATCTAGTCAATACAATATCTACTATCTAATATTTACGATCGAATATCTTAGTCAATAGCCATCCGGCTTTTTTCTATTTTTTTTAAATTTGCATTGTTGAGTGAATACGCTGTGGAGCTAAAAACTTCTTATCGAGATGGTCAGCGGAAAGCAGGGTGTTCCTGAGCAGGTGCATTAGCAGGGAGCGTTCCGAAGACACTTTGCAGCGTTTGTTAGAGAAAGTAAATCGAGTGCCATTGCACGAAGATTTCCACTTTCGAGTTACAAACGGTCAACGGGCTGAGGTAAAGCGGGCCTGCACCGCGAAG
>ENA-OQDC01000342-OQDC01000342.1-human-gut-metagenome-genome-assembly--contig:-NODE-342-length-34987-cov-3.888153_pt1 | contig 34987 bp, 34 predicted proteins | sample MGYA00242770_ERZ504601 | MGnify/ENA primary metagenome ERZ504601 (study PRJEB26092, sample SAMD00036305) | human gut metagenome | host: Homo sapiens | study: EMG produced TPA metagenomics assembly of...
CCCTTTTTTTAACTTTTCAATTTTTTAAAGTTATCACAAAAAACTTCAAATATTTGATTGCCGACCTCCATACCACGCTCTGTCAGGCGCAGTCTTTGCGTGCTTGCATCATACGCAATAAGCTTTGTTCAAACAGCGGCGCCAGCTCGGAGGCAAAGCGCTGCAGCACATCCACGTCAAAGCGCCCGCGTGCCTCCGCCAGGCTCGCACCTTCGCTGCGGCGCAGCCCCATGAACATAAACTCCTCCAACAGCTCTGCACAAGATAATTCTTCTATATTATATAAAGCGCTCGCGCGCAAATCATCACCATCAAAGCTCTTTAGCTGCGCAATATATTCCCGTACCGTACTCAGCCCGGTGCGCCTTCTTTGGCCGTCAAAGCCGCAGGCGGCAGCGCCGAAGGCCATGTAAGGATGATACTGCCAATAAACCGTATTGTGCCGCGAATACTGTCCGTTTTTGGCATAGTTGGAAATTTCGTAGCGCTCAAAGCCACGCTCGCGCAAAAAGCTCTGCACAAGCTCGTACATATCTGCCGCCGTATCCTCGTCAGGCAAAGTTATTCTGCCCTTATCCACAAGGCTTGCCAACGGCGTGCCCTCCTCCACAATCAGGCCGTAAACAGAAATATGCTCTATGCCCGTATCGGTCAGACGCTCCAGCGTATCCTGCAAGCTTGTAAGCGTCTGCGACGGCAGGCCGTAAATCAAATCCGCGCTGACGCGCGCAAAGCCTGCTTTGCGTGCCAATGCCAACGCCTCCAGTGCCTGCTGTGCGTTGTGAATGCGTCCTATCGCCCATAGCTCGTTATCCTGCAGCGACTGAACGCCGAAGCTGATGCGGTCAAAGCCAAGCTGACGCAGCGTCTGCAGCTTAGCCAAATCCGCCGTGCCGGGGTTCACCTCAATCGTTGCCTCACAGGGCTGCTGCCAAAAGCCGTACCGCTTCAAAGCGTTAACCAGCTTCGCGATACATTCCGTCGGCAGCACGCTCGGCGTACCACCGCCAAAGTAAATACTGGCATTTGCTGCCATCTTATCGGCCTCGGACGCACGCAGGGCGATTTCCCGGCACACAGCATCGGTATAGTCACGCTTCGCCTGCTCGCCAAAGCCGGCATAAGAAGCAAAATCGCAGTACAGGCATTTCTGTACGCAAAACGGTATATGCAGATAAAGTGCCTGATATTGCTGCCAAAGACGCACATTTTTATTTTCCATCATCATTTATCCTCTCCATATCTTGAAAAAACGCCGCCACAGAAATTACTGCAGCGACGCACTAAAGCAAATTTATTTTCCCTTTTTATAGAACCAATTTTTTATACGCAAAAAAGACAGCGCCCACAACCAAGATCAACATCGTTAATCTTTGGCTGTGCTCCTGAAAATTAACTACATCATGACCGATGACAACTTCCAACGCCGTAGAAGGAAATTTGCCGATAAGGTTAGCAATAATGTAATCACGCGCACTCATGCTGCTCACAGCACCCACCGCCGTCAAAATACCTGACGGAAAATACGGCAGCGCCCTGGCAAAGGCCATCCACTCCAGGCCGTGCTTGCTGCTTGCTTCATCAATGGATTTCAGCGAGTTGCTTTTTTCAATCAGCTTCTGCGCCGTATCGCGGAAGAAGAAGCGCATCAGGTAAAAGCTGATAACCACACCTGTTGTTTCCGCCAGCCAGGAAATAGTAATACCCAGCGGCAGGCCGAAAATAAGACCGTTGGCTGTAGAAAGAAAAATCGACGGGAAAACGCTGCCGGCATTAATCAGCACATCCAGCACAAAACTGATTAAAATCGCCCATGGTCCAAAGGAGCGCAGATATTCCACCAGGCCGTTGACATTGCCGCTGATTGCCAGCGTAAAGGTTTTATTGAAGAAATCATCGGCAAAAAAGTGAATACCTAAAAACAAGGCCACCAGCAAAACTGCCGCCGTCACCTTAGCACAAACATCAGGATTTTTTAACCAGTCTTTTTTCATGTATTTATACCCTCTTTAAGTATTGAAAATCATATTAAAGCGTTCGCCAAACTGCATTTCCACCAGACGACGGATTTCCGCCCAGTCCTCCGGCGTACGCAGCTGCGCCTGCGCCAGTTGGCGAACCTGCGCAATTACGTCAACATCTCGCATTATATCAGCAATTCGCAAATCTGGCAAGCCATGCTGCTTCAGGCCAAAGAGCTGGCCTGCACCGCGCTGCTCCATATCCTTTTCCGCAAGATAAAAGCCGTCCTCGCTCTCATGCAGCACGTTCAGACGCGCCAGTGCATCCGGCGAATCGGCGGCCGTCAGCAGCACGCAGTAGGACTGCTCGCTGCCGCGACCTACACGTCCGCGCAGCTGGTGCAGCTGCGCCAGGCCGAAGCGCTCCGCATTTTCAATCACCATCAGCGTAGCATTGGGCACGTTCACGCCAACCTCGATAACCGTAGTGCTCACCAGCACCTTCAGCTCGCCTGCGGCAAAGCTGCTCATAATGGCATCCTTCTCCGCACCCTTCAGCCGGCCATGCAGCAGAGCGCAGGGAATATCCTGCAGAAAATCACGCTTCAGCTCCTCATATACTTTTTCCGCGCTATGCACATCAAGGACATCCGATTCCTCAATCAGCGGGCAGACAACATAAGCCTGTCTTCCTGCCTGCACCTGACGCACCAGGCCGGCGTACACCTCACGGCGGCGCTCATCCGTATAACACAGCGTCCGCACCGGCTTGCGCTGCGGCGGACGTCCCTTCATTACGGAAATATCCAGATCGCCGTAAACAGTAAGCGCCAAGGTACGCGGAATCGGCGTTGCCGTCATTACCAGTACATCAGGAGCATTGGCCGATTTATTGGACAGACGCGCACGCTGCTCTACGCCGAAGCGGTGCTGCTCGTCCGTCACCGTCAGCGACAGATTGGCAAAGCGCACATCCTCCTCCAGCAGAGCATGCGTACCCACAACCACGTCAACAAGACCAAGCTCCAGATTCAGCAGCAGCTCACGCCTTGCCTTGGCACGCATACCGCCCGTCAGTAAAGCAATACGCACACCGTATGGCTGCAGATATTGCTCCAGCGTTTCAAAATGCTGCGCCGCCAAAATTTCCGTCGGCACCATAATGCAGCCCTGATAACCGTTTTCCACCGCCTTAGACAACGCCAGCGCGCTGATAACCGTCTTGCCGCTGCCTACATCGCCTTGCAGAATACGGTGCATAGGCTTTTTATCCTGCATATCGAGCGAAATTTCGTGCCACGCCTGCTGCTGTGCCGCCGTCAGCTCAAAGGGCAGTCCCTGCATTACGTCTTTAACAAGCGCACCGTCTGCAGCGTGCTTTATACCCTCTCTGTTGTCATGGCTCTGCTGGCGATAGTAAAGCAGGCCGCACTGCAGCAAAAACAGCTCCTCAAAAACAAAGCGCTGCTTGGCACGCCGCAACGCTTCCCAGCTTTCCGGAAAGTGAATATTTTTCAGCGCCGTATAGCGGTCGGGCAAATTGCACTGGCTCACAACCTTCGCCGGCAGGCTTTCCGGCAAATCCTTTGCTGCCAGGCGCAGCGCCTCGCTCACCCATGTACGCAGATTCTTCTGTGTCAGATTACCGCTCAAAGCATACACCGGTACAATACCCGGCGTTTTGCCCTCATCCTGCTCCAAAGGCTGCACGTCAACCTCGCTGACGGACTTCGTAGTGCGCCCCTGCCTTACGCGGCCCGTAATCTGCAGCACTGTATCCGGCTTCAGCTTCTGCGCCTTGTAGCGCTGCCCGCCGAAAAAGTACAGCGTGGCATAGCCTGTTTCATCACGCACCGTCACGGACGTATAGCTGCTGCGGCTGGCACCATAGCCGTTTTTCACCTGATAAACGGTCGCTTTGAAAATCTGCTTACTGTTGTCAACCTCCAGCTCCTTAATCGTTTTGAGCTTGGCATAATCGAGATAAGCTCCCTGACGCGGGTAAAATTCCAGCAAATCACCCACGCTGAAAATATTAAGAGCAGCCAGCTCAGCTGCCTTTTTTACACCTACACCTTTTAGTGTTGTTACAGGTTCTTTCCACCACATTTATAAAAATACCCTCTTTATCTTAAAATTCCCTTGATTTTCTGCGCTCTTTATGGTATGATACTCATGTTAAATTTGAATGTGCCTTATGTCTTATCACGTTTAAGGAGGTGGGAAACAATGGCATCTATCTGCGAAATCTGCGGTAAAGGAAAACTCGCTGGCAACAACGTCAGCCACTCCAATAGACACACCAAACGTGCTTGGAACCCGAATATTCAACAAGTAAGAGCAGTTGTTGAAGGTTCTGTTAAACGCTTGAACGTTTGCACCCGTTGCCTGCGTTCCGGTAAAGTTAACCGCGCAATCTAATCCGTTCGGATTTAAAAAGAAGCCAAATACCAATCGGTATTTGGTTTCTTTTTTTGCGCTTATTTTACTTTGCAGCCGCACTCGGGGCAGAATTTAACCAAAGAGCTGATTTTTGCGGAGCAGTTCGGGCACAAAATAAAGGCACGGTATTCCGTGAGCTTCTTTTCGAACAGCTCATAGAACTGGTTAACCTCTTTGTCCTCGCGCTTCCAGTTATAAATCTGCAGACGCTCCTTCGTGGAGTCCATAATAACCTGTACGGTTTCTTCATCCAAAGACTGCATAGCCAGCTGCATAATTTTTTTCTTGTTATGGAAGTGCAGCTGATGTGCAGCATCATCCTGCTCATCAATAGTTACACCCATCTCATTGACGCACAGCAAGGCAATATTCCAGGCTACGTCAATATCAACTTCATAAAGACGGTTATCAAAGCAACCGCCGGCACCATCTATTCTCATAGCTACCTCCTGCCAGATGTTTTTTCTTAATTATAGCACAAGCGCATATTTGCTGTAAAACAAATCGCTCGTACCGCAGCATTATTTGTTCAGCTCCGCCGCCATTTCACGCACAGTTTTATGCAACAGCGGATGTACCAGATCCGGTGCAATATCCAAAAGCGGCAGCAGCACAAAATCCCTGTTCTGCATATCGGGATGCGGCAGCGTAAGCTCCGGTGTCTGCATCACGACATTTTCGTAAAGCAGCAAATCCAGATCAATATTGCGCTCGCCCCAATGACGCAGGCGCACACGCCCCATCGCCAGCTCCGTTGCCAAAAGTGTACGCAAAAGCGCCACCGGCTCCAGATTAGTGCGCACCCTGCACACAGCATTCAAAAACTGCGGCTGGTCCGTCACACCGTAAGGCTCCGTAGCAAAATAGCCCGAAACCTGCAGTACCTCCACGCCCTGCTGCATCAGCAGCATCAGCGCGCGCTGTAAATTCTTTTTCTTATCGCCCAGGTTACTGCCCAAGGCAACATACGCAATAGCCATTTAAGACTCCTGTTCTTTTGATGTGATACGATATTCCAGCAATTATCTATCGCGTTACAGCGAAAAATTTCTTAACGGCAATTTCGTGCGGAACAAAGACGAAATTGCAATAAACTCGCGCTATGCGTAGTATTTTTCTACACAAGTCAGCTTAGCGCTCAAACAGTATTGCAATTTCTTTTGTTCCAAGCACTTATTGCCTAAAATTTTTATGCTTCCACCGCGATAAATAATTGCTTATGTCACTATTCTGTCGCAACGTGACAGATAATTGCTAAATAATCACTTTAACGAAATTATTCCGCACTGCCGCGCAAAATAGCCTCCAACGTGCGAATCGCCCGCACGTTCTCCTCAACATCATGCACGCGCACCATCTGCGCCCCCGCGTAAATTGCCTGCAGACTCGTCGCAATCGTTCCCTCCAAGCGCTGTTCCGCCGGCACACCGCCCAGCACAGCACCAAGCGTACTCTTACGCGAAGCCGCCAGCAGCACAGGATAACCAAAGCTCGTCAAAGCCTTCAAATCACGCATCAAAAGCAAATTCTGCTCCACATTCTTGGCAAAGCAGATACCGGGGTCCAGAATAATCTTATCAGCACTCACACCACGCTCACGCAAAAGCTGTGCTCTCTGCGCCAGATAAACGGCAACCTCCTGCACAACATCCTTGTACTCGCAGTTCTGCTGCATATTCTTCGGCGTACCGCGCATATGCATAAGAATAATTGGCGCTTTAGTTGCCACAACAACATCCGCCATGCGCGGGTCAGCCTCCATCGCACTGATATCGTTAATAATATCAGCACCGGCAGCAATAGCTGCCTCCGCCGTATCCGCACGATATGTATCAATAGAAATAACAGCATCGGGATAAGCCTTGCGCAAAGCAGCAATCGCAGGAACTACGCGGCGGCGCTCCTCCTCCCCGCCAACGCTGTCGCTGCCCGGACGGGTAGACTCACCGCCGATATCCAGCACACCGGCACCCGCAGCAAGCATTCTGCCGGCACGCTCCACCAGCTCCTCCATAGCAGGAACACGGCTGCCATCATAAAAGGAATCCGGCGTAACGTTCAAAATTCCCATCACGCACAGCTTCTCATAGGTCAGCACTCTGCCGTCAGCCAGAGTAGTGCACAGCTTTTGCGGTGTCAGCGCCATTTCCAGATCAATAGCAGCCTGAGGAATGCCAAAATAAGGCATCTGCGCCATTTTCTTCAAAAGCACCTTATAATGCTTCAGCGTACCCAAAAGCAGGATATCAACATACTTTGCAGCGCAGGTAACAGCACCGACGGGCGTTACAGCGTCGCCGCCCACCGCCAGCATCTCCTGCTTGATAATATTCGCCGCCGGAGTACGCACACCCAGCAGCTTGAACGGAATAATCTCCGCCTTATGCGCAAAAATAGGCAGACTGTCGGCATGAGCGCCGATGCTTGCCAGCGCTGCCTCCAAGCCTTCACGGTTAACCTTTAATAACATTCATTCTCACCTTTTTCCACAACAGCAAAGGCGTTATGATTATGGATGCTTTCCATGCTCTCCACCTCTGCACGATACCAGGTAATGCGCTTATCCGCCTCCAGACGTAAAGCAACCTCACGCACGGCATCCTCTACAAAACGCGGATTTTCATAAGCATGCTCCGTAACATATTTTTCATCGGGGCGCTTCAAAAGACCGTAGAGCGGCGTGCTTGCGGAAGCCTCGGCATATTCCACCAGCTCCTCCAGCCATACCATTTCCTGCGCCTCAACCTCCAGCTTCGCCCAGGCACGCTGATTATGCGCACCGTATTCGCTGATTTCCTTGGAGCAGGGGCACAGCGTCTGCACCGGCACAACAGCGGTAATACGCCAACGCAGCTTCTCGCCCTTCTCGGCCTTATACACGCAATCGATATCCATCGGCGCTTCCATGCCGCTCACAGGAGCCTTCTTCGTCACAAAATACGGGAACTTCAGCTCGATAAAAGCTCTTTCAGCCTGCAGATGCTGCTTCAACTGGTCCAAAATTGCTTCCACATCAGCGAGCCCCACAGGACCGAGAGTGCGCAGACACTCCACAAAACGGCTCATATGCGTACCACGCATATCATGCGGCAAATCAACCGCCAGTGTTACCTCCGCTACGCTGTGCTGCGTACCGCGCTCTTTATCGCGCAGCTCAATCGGCCAGCGCAGGCCCTTTATTCCCACATGCTTCAAAGGAATATTGCGTAAATCCTTTTCGCTTTGTACATCCTTCACGTCATTCACCTCTGTACACGCAGCCACTGGTGCGAGTTTCCCAAACTTCTACTTCATATAAATGATAATGGTCGCTCTTCAGCAGCTCAACCAGCTTATTCCAAACCCAGACGCTGATATTTTCTGCGGAAGGCACCGGCAGAATATCATTCAGGCAGGCGTGGTCCAAATGTGCCAGCACCTCTTCCTTAACCAGATTCTTCAGCTTGATAAAATCAATAACCATACCCTCGTGGTCGGGAGTGCCCTCTACCTTTACCACCAGCTTATAGGTATGACCGTGCAAATGCTCGCACTTGCCGTTATACGCAGGCAGATAATGCGCAGCGTCAAAATCAAATTCCTTAATAATTATCATTTATATTCTCCTCCATAAAGGGTTAAATCAGCAAAGCCGTTTTGGCGCAGAGCCTCATAAGCCACAATCGCCACGGAATTTGACAAATTCAAAGAGCGTGCATCCTCAATCATCGGAATACGGATGCAGCTTTCGGGATATTCGTGCAGCAAGGTTTCCGGCAGACCGGCAGTTTCCTTGCCGAAAATCAGCAGGCTGTCCTGAGCATACTGCACATCGGCATAAGAGCTGTGTGCCTTCGTTGTCAGGAAATACTTGGGATTATCCTTATATTTTTCCAGCACCTCATAAACGCTGTCATAATAATGGATATCAACAAGATGCCAATAATCCAGACCTGCACGCTTCAAATATTTATCCTCCACGGAAAAACCAAGCGGACGGACCAAATGCAGGTGGCAGCCGGTTGCTGCGCACAGACGTGCAATATTACCGGTATTGCCGGGAATTTCCGGTTCAACTAAAACTATATGCATTTTACTGAATGCCTCCTCAGCTGACTGCTGCGCAGTCATTAATTTATTTTTCTCCTGCAGTATTTCAGAAACTCTCTGCTTCATACTGCGTTCTTTTATTCTTTCCTTAACCGGTTCAGCCGCTGCCGGCTTAACCGCCTCCACAGGCTGCTGTGCCAGGATTTTCTGATAAGTAGCCATAATCTTTTCGCAATACAGCGAGCCCATCGCCCAAGTACCGTTCAAACCATACCAGGTGTTGACAACACCGCGCTCCAGGCGGATATTATGCGCCAAATCGTAGCGCGGATCGACAATATCCGTCGAAGGGCGCTTCGTCTGCGTATAGGCCAGCAAATGCTGGATATGCGCACGCACGCCCAGCTGCGGCGTAGCAAAGGACGCACCGCGCACACCGCCGCCGATAGTACCAAGACCGCAGAAATTGTTCTGATGGTGCAGCACGTCACCGCCATAGCGGTAAGCACCTGTTTCTACCAATGATTGCGCCAGGGCAAGATCGGGGCGCACGTTTTCACGCTTGGCCTCCTGCCAGTACAGCTCCACCAGCTCCTCTACCGGGCAGGCCAGCTTCACAGCCGGGTTAGCCGCCAAAATATAGGCAATAGCCTGCGCCTTGCTGGCAATCGCCTCACCGTAAATAGCGATATTACGATAATCATCCGGCAGCTGAGTACCGGAAAAATAGAATTTGCCATCCTTCTCCTGCAGCAGCGACGGACGCGGAGCGGCAGGAACCTTTATCGTACCGGCAGGCGGTTTAGCCACCGGTTTGGTAGATACAACGATTTTATCCTTTTCCTGAGTTATTGGGACAGCGCGCTGCTTTTTATTCAGCAGCTTCTTATCCTTTTTATCAGCGATAATCGTCTGCTTGGAGGCAGGCGCTTCATCAGCGACCTCGCGCACAGTTGCCGCACACACGCCGGCGTACAGCGACAGGCCCAACAGAACACATGCAAAAGTAATTTTTTTATAGTTCATAGCGCATTACTCCTATATATATCACGCTATCAATTTTACCGCACATAAGGCAAAATTGTAAAGTTTTTTCCACCCCTGCAGTGAGGAATTCACAAAAAAGTAGATTTAAGCTATAATATTTATAAGATTACAGCTAAGCGCTGCTAATAATTTTTACAGTAAACAGCTATCTGCCTGACAAATTAAGGAGGGAAAATTATGACCGCAAAATTCCATTTCATCAACCACGCCTGCTTATGCTGGAAAAAAACAATTCCGCTATCATCTTCGACCCGTATCTGGACGATAATCCGGAAGGACTCACCCCCAAAGACATTAAGGTTGATTATATTTTCGTCAGCCACGGTCACTTCGACCATTTGGGCAGTGCCTTTGAAATCGCCCAAAAATTGTGACGCTACCATCATCTCCACTGCCGAAATCTGCGGTCTGGCGCAGGATGCCGGCTGCAAAGCACACGCTATGCATCTTGGCGGCACCTTTAAGTTTCCCTTCGGCAAGGTACGCCTGACACTGGCCTTCCACGGCAGCGGCGTTCCCGGTGGTCACGCCTGCGGCATCGTTATCGATTTTTACGGCACTAAGCTGTACTTCGCCGGTGACACCGCACTCTTCAGCGATATGCAGCTGCTGCCCAAGCTCGATGCTTTTGAATACGCAGTTCTTCCTATCGGCGGCAACTTCACTATGGACCCCAATGATGCACTTATCGCCTGCAAACTGCTGCAGGCAAAATACGTTATCCCCGTACATTACAACACCTGGCCGCCCATCGCTCAGGACGTGGAAGCCTTCAAGGCCGCCGTTGAGGACGAAACCGACAGCAAGGTGCTCATTGTAAAACCGGGCAATACTATTGATATCGACTAAAAATTAAAACTTCAAAAACTTACGCCACGAAGCGTTCTTATTCACGTCGCAGTTGCCGCAATTGTTGCACTGCGACGTTGTTTTTTCTCCGAAATATTCCAGCAGTACCTTGCGCAAGCACATGGACGTATTGCAGTAGTTGGTCATTTTGCTCAGCAGCTGCAGCTCATGCTCCTTCCAGGTCAGATCCGGCTGGTCGTGCCCGATAAGATAGGTATTAACCGCAATATCCGCCTTATCATAAAGCAGCAGACACTCCGCAGGCAGGCCGTCACGCCCTGCGCGTCCTGCCTCCTGATAATAGCTTTCGATATCCTTGGGCATATTATAATGCACCACAAAGCGTACATCAGGCTTATCGATACCCATACCGAAGGCATTTGTTGCTACAATCAGCGGCACACTGCCGCCGACGAAGGCATTCTGATTTTCGCGCCGCTCCTCCGGCGTCAGGCCCGCATGATAGCGCAAGGCGCTGAACCCCTGGCGCCGCAAAAGCTGCGTAACGCTTTCCACCTTGTTGCGCGTAGCACAGTAAACAACGCCGCAATCCTTTTTATGCTTACGCACAAACTCCAACAACGCGCGGTCCTTATCCTGCGTGCGTTGCACAGCAAAATGCAGATTAGGTCTGTCAAAACCCGTCACCACAATTTTTGCCTCCGGAATGCCCAGGCGCTTGATGATATCGCGGCGCACATCCGGTGTCGCCGTAGCCGTAAAGGCTGCCACCAACGGCTTGGTCGGCAAGGTCTGAATAAAATCAGGGATATTATAATACTCCTTGCGGAAGCTGTGTCCCCATTGCGATACGCAGTGCGCCTCGTCCACTGCCACCATGGTAATATAAGCCTTGCGGGCGAAATCAATAAACTGCTGGTTGACTAAGCGCTCCGGTGCTACGTACAAAAACTTGCACTGCTTATTAAGCGCGGCGTGCAACACTCTGCCGTATTCGTTGCTGTTCATGCTGCTGTCAAGATAAGCGGCCGGAATACCGCGGGCCGTCAGCGCCTCCGCCTGATCCTTCATCAGTGATATCAGCGGTGAGATAACCAGCGTCACGCCCTTCAGCAGCAGTGAAGGCAGCTGAAAGCAGATACTCTTGCCTGCACCCGTAGGCAGCACTGCCAGCACAGGCTGTCCGTGTAATATTTCACTTATAATTTCTTCCTGCCCTGTGCGGAAGCTGCTGTAGCCATAAAAATGCTGCAGCGCGCGGTGCAGAAAATCACTGTCTATAATACGTGCCATAAAGCTCCCTTGCTTCGAATAATTTATATTGTAAAAAGTATAGCATATAAGCATCTTTTATGTAAAATAACTTTCGTTTTTTTTCTATGATCAGCTAATAAAAAACAGGTACAGCCTAAGCTGTACCTGAATTTGTTACTTCAAGCGTCTAATTAGTGTTTACGTGCGTTGAAGCATTCGCGGCAGTAAACCGGACGATCGCTGGGTTTGAACGGTACCATGGTCTCTTTACCGCATTCAGCGCAAACTGCGGGGAACATTTCGCGTTGCGGACGGTCGTTTTGTACGCCCATGCGTTGTTTGCGAGCTTGACGGCAAGCCGGGCAACGGCGCGGTTCGTTAGTGAAGCCCTTTTCTGCGTAGAACTCTTGCTCGGAAGCGGTGAATACGAATTCGTTGCCGCACTCGCAGCAGGTTAAAGTCTTGTCTTCTTTCATTGTTTAATCACTCCTAATCATAGATAGAACATACCCCAAAGAACGCATTAAGATGTTTACCTTGGCTTCCCCATGTCATCTATGATAGAAGAAGTTAGGAACTTAAACGGACCACTGAGATACACCACTTACAGTATATAGTAAGCGCCTGTAAAAGTCAATCTTAGTTTATCAAAAATGCGTAAATTCTTTAATAAGAAACTTTTCATTTCTTAATATATGCCAAAATCCGCTTGTTAATGGCGCTCACCAGAAAAGCTTGCGTGTCAAATAATGCTGCAGCACCGGTAAGTTCGCAGTCCGATAGAAAAACCGCGACAGCTTTTCAGCTCTGCGCGGTTTTCGAATTTCAATTTTTATTTATGCAGCCAGTTTACAGATTTTCCCTGCTCTCTGGCAAAGTGAGCGTCATTAATGGTTTCCGCAATAATATTGCCCTGCCAGTCATTCAGCGTGCTGACAGAAACATTATGCACACTCAGCTTCCACAGATTGTTCAGCGGTATACCCAAAAGCAGGCACAGCTGCACGCGGATAATACCACCATGCGATACAATCGCGATATTCTTCTCGTGGCCTTCACGCTCTAAGATATAGTCAAAGGCCGCCTGACAGCGACGCGCTACATCATGAAAGCTTTCGCCCTGCGGCGGAATCCATTCGCCCGGACGCGTCAGGAAATCATCCATCTCCTTAGGCCAGCGGCGGCTGATTTCCGCATACTCCAGGCCCTCCCAGGCACCGAAGCTTACCTCCTGCAGTAAATCCAGCGGCTGATAGGACATATTTTTGCTCATAGCCAGCGGTGCTGCCGTCATGCAGGCACGCAGCATAGAGCTGCAGTAAATTTTATCAACCGGCAGATGCTGCATATAGGCAGCCAGCTTCTCGGACTGCTCCAGACCTTTGGCGTTCAGCGGCATGTTGAGGCGTCCCTGAAAGCGGTGTCCCTTGTTGCTGTCCGTTTCACCGTGACGGATTAAATATATTCTACCCATTAAGCCTTCGCTCCTTTTTTAGATTGCTCTGCCAGGGAAAATTCCTTCATCTCTGCATGTACGCCTGCTTCCTCAAAGGTTTCCATTTCCTTATAGGCCTTAATGCCGGCATTGAACAGCGTAAAGCAGACAGCAGCGCCCTCACCGGCGCCGTCGGGAATGTTCAGGCGCAGCGGTGCCGTAAGCCCCAGCTCCTGCAGGCATTCTTCCGCTCCCGGCTCTGCGGAAACATGACCGGCAAAGCAGTAATCCAGTACGGCAGGTGCCATATCCGCTGCCTTTTGGGCAGCCTTGCAGACAGCAACGCCGTCCAGCATTACGGGCACCTTCATAGCTGCAGCCTGCAGCAGAGCGCCGGCCATAGCGGTGCGTACCATCTCATTATCAGGATTGGAAAGACAGCCGAAGCCCAACAGCTCCAGTCCCTTCTCGTGTACCAGCTCCTGCACCAGGGCAGCGCCCTCCTCCAGAGCGTCAGCCTCCTCCTCCGAGGTTACGAGCAGAGCCACAGCCTTCGCACCGGTTTCTGCAGCAAGCACGTTCACCGGCCATTTGGCGTGCATAAATTTTTTCGGCCTGGGCAGCCTCTTCGATACCGCACCACACCAGCAAATCGCGTTTTGGATAATCTAAATCCTCTTTTTCATAAATGCCCTTGATACCGCAATAGCGCGAGGTCATTTCTTCCAGCTTGGCCAGACTGCCGACAGGCTTGATCAAATTATCAAAGCGTGTCTGCGCCAGCTTCATGCAGCCTCTGTCCGCAGGCACAATCTTTTGGATTATTTCTTCTATATGCATAGCATTTTTCCTTTCTGTCTCTTTATAATTCGGCAAAATATTGCCGGGGAAATATATCAGATTATATAGGTTGCGAGCATTAGGTAAACCACAACGCCACATTCCGTCAAAAAGCCGTAGGTATCACCGGTAAGGCCGCCCAGCTGACCGCTGAGGAAATGCGCAATGCCCTGGCAGATAACGAAGGCCGCTATTGCCGTATACAGATATGGCAGGCCGCAGGCTGTGACAAGCGCCAGGCAAAGAGCAAAAGCAATATAGGTATACATCGGCTTGGCATAGGCCTTAAACATATGACCGATACCTGTTTTGCGTGCATACTTGTAGTTGACGATGTAGGTAACCATAAAGGTGCGCGTTGCTACAAAAACAGCCACCAGAGCAAAAGATAATTTTACCGGCGGCAGCGTGGTATAGGCAGCCACCTTCAGCAGCACGAGGCAGACAAGCGCGATAACGGCATTGGAGCCTACGTGGCTGTCCTTCATAATTTCCAGCATACGCTCGCGGTCACGGGCGCTGAAAACACCGTCGGAGGTATCCATAAAGCCGTCATACATCAGCGCGCCGATAATAATCAGCTCCGCCAGCACCAGCATTACCGCACGCATCAAATCAGGGGTGTGCAGATAATACAGTCCGTAATTTACCGCACCCATAAAAACGCCCATTACCAGACCGACCAAAGGGAAGTACGGCACGCTGCGGCTGAAATCGTCATCATGCCAGTCCGTGCGGTTGGAAAAGCGGATTCTGGTCAAAAATTCCAGACAAGTTACAAAATCACGCATCACATCACCTGCTTAAATGATTATACACATCCATCGCTGCCTGCAGCACAACAATAGCCAAGGAAGCACCAGTGCCCTCGCCCAGGCGCATACCGGCATCCACAATCGGCGAAAGCTGCATCAGCTCCAGCATTTTCTTGTGGGAAATATCGCTGCTCAGATGCGAGCAAAGCATATAATCGCGGCACTGCGGATAGAGGCCGTAGGCCAGCAGTGCTGCAGCCGTAGCATTAACACCGTCAACCATTGTCGGTACACGGCGGCGGGCTGCGCCGATAATTACACCGGCCAGACCTGCGTGGTCATAGCCGCCGACCTTACAGAGAATGTCCATCGCATCACCCTGCTTCGGCATATTTTTAGCCAGGCCGTCGATAACAACCTGACGCTTAATCTTCATGCGTTCGTCATTAATACCGCTGCCGCGGCCGACAGTCAGCTGCGGGTCCAGTCCCAAAAACGCGCTGGCAATAGCAGAGGTAGAAGTGGTATTGCCGATACCCATTTCGCCTGTATAAAGCATATTATAGCCTTGGTCGATACACATATCAGCCATTTCGATGCCAACGGCAATAGCCTTTTCGGCCTGCTCACGAGTCATAGCGGGACCTTGGGTGAAGTCTTCGGTTCCCCAAGCCACCTTTTTTTGATATACCTTGGGCAAATCGCTCAAATCAAAGGCAGTGCCTACATCGCAGACGAAAACATCGGCGTGCGCATGACGAGCCAGTACGGTAGCACCGGCAGTACCGCGCATATAACCGTTAATCATCTGGCGCGTAACCTCCTGCGGATAAGCGCTGACGCCATATTTGGCAATACCGTGGTCACCGCACATCAGAACCATCGCCGTCTTTAATTTATCCGGTAAGTCCTTGCCGAGCATGCCTGCAAGGCCTACAACCATATCCTCCAGCTTGCCCAGATTAGCTGCCGGCTTGTCTATCTTAGCGTAGCCTGCCCGCACTTCTTGCATACGTTCTTCATCCAGGGCAGGTATCATGATTTTCTCCATATCAGTCGTTATTCTCCTTCATCCTCAAATTTAAAAAGCCAATTTTTTTACGTCAACGGCCTGACCAGCTACACAATAATAAACGTGGTCAGCCTCCTTTGCCACACGCTGATTAACCCAGCCGGCAAGGTCTCGGTATTCACGCGCCATCACATTATCCGGCACAATGCCGCTGCCCACCTCATTCGTAACAAAGACAACGATTTTGCCGCAGGCGCGTGCTGCTGCCAGCACCTTGTCAATTTCATCAAATACTACCTGACAACGCTCCAGGAATTCACCCTCCGGCGCTTCCTTGCCGTAAATCAGATTACACATATAAACAGTCAGGCAGTCAAACAGAACCGCTCCTGTTTCCGCTGACAGCGCTTCAAGCGTGCGCTCGGCATGATAAGGCGCTTCGTGATTAATCCAACGCGCATCACGACGCTCACGATGCAGACGCACGCGCTCCGCCATTTCCTCATCTAAGATTTCTGCCGTAGCAACGTAATCGCATTTGGGAGAATAATGCAATACATAGCGTTCTGCAAATTCGCTTTTGCCGCTGCGGGCTCCGCCGGTAACCATAATAATTTTTCCAGGCATATTTCAACCTCCCTTCGTTTTTGTAAGCTGCATGCTTTTCATTTTATGCATATATGAAAAAAGCTCCCTTGCGGGAGATTCACAAAATGCAGCTGCAGCCAAAAATTCTATATTTACGCATACCAAAGCCAGCCTATCTCCCGTAGGCTCCGAGCTTCGTAACAGGCAGGTCTCCTGGCTTAGCTTCATCGCCCTCAGCGCCTTCCCAACTTGCGTCAGTGACATAATTGCCTGGGCTCCGCTTACAGTAGCGGGACTGCTCCGGATTCTCACCGGCATTCCCTTTTCAGCACCGGCCTCAACCGGCGCACCTGTCAAAAAAATTCCAAGTATATATATTCGACAGCAATTCCTATAATCCTGCTAAGGAGCAAAAAAATGAGCTGCCTAAGCAGCTCTTTCAGGAATTTCGTTATTTTGCGTAATCAACAGCACGGGTTTCGCGGATGATAACAACCTTGATCTGACCGGGATATTCCATTTCAGCTTCAATCTTCTTGGAGATATCGCGTGCCAGAAGCACAGCGGAAGCATCATCGATAACATCCGGCTTAACCATAATGCGGATTTCGCGGCCAGCCTGTACGGCATAGCATTTTTCAACGCCCTCAAAGGACTCAGAAATTTCTTCCAATCGAGTTAAGCGCTTCAGGTAGCTTTCCAGAGTTTCGCGTCTTGCACCCGGGCGGGCAGCAGATACTGCGTCAGCGGCAGATACCAGAACAGCTTCAACACTCTTAGGCTCGCAGTCACCATGATGCGCCAGAATAGCATTGACAATCAGGTCGGACTCACGGAACTTCTTGGCAATTTCGCCGCCGATTTCAACGTGAGAGCCTTCCATTTCATGGTCAATAGCCTTGCCGATATCATGCAGCAGGCCAGCACGCTTAGCCAGAACAACGTCAACACCAAGCTCAGAAGCCATTACACCTGCCAGGTTAGCAACCTCAACAGAATGGTTCAGGACATTCTGACCGTAGCTGGTACGATATTTCAGGCGGCCCAGCAGCTTGATCAGTTCGGGGTGCAGGCCATGCACACCAACAGCAAAGGTAGCCTGTTCGCCGGCTTCCTTAATTTTCTGCTCAACCTCTTTTTGTGCCTTTTCAACCATTTCCTCAATGCGGGACGGATGAATACGGCCGTCATTAATCAATTTTTCCAGAGCGATACGGGCAACCTCGCGGCGTACCGGATCGAAACCGGAAATAATAACAGCCTCCGGAGTATCATCGATAATCAAATCGATGCCGGTAAGGGTTTCCAGGGTGCGGATGTTACGGCCTTCACGACCGATAATGCGGCCCTTCATTTCATCGTTAGGCAGGCCTACTACGGAAACGGTGGTTTCCGCTACATGGTCTGCTGCACAACGCTGAATTGCCAGGGAGATAATTTCTCTTGCCTTGCGGTCAGCCTCATCCTTAGCCTGTTGCTCCAGATCCTTAACCATCATAGCAGATTCATGCTTAACCTCTTCCTCGAGGGATTGCAGCAGCTCCTGCTTTGCTTCGTCACTGGTCAGTCCGGAAATACGCTCCAGTTCAACCTGACGTTTTTCCAGCATTGCCTCAGCCTTCTCCTGAGCAGCGTTCAGGCGCTGTTCCTTGGAAGCCAGCTTTTCTTCTTTGCGTTCGAAGGATTCGATTTTACGGTCCAGATTTTCTTCTTTTTGCAGCAGACGACGCTCCTGACGCTGCAGGTCGTTACGTCTGTCTTTATTTTCACGCTCCATTTCGGAACGCAGACGATGGATTTCTTCTTTAGCCTCCATCATGATTTCTTTGCGTTTTGCTTCGCCGGTCTGCTCCGCATCCTGTACAATACGGATAGCCTGCTCTTCTGCAGTAGCAATTTTACCTTCGGCAACATTTTTGCGAACCAGATAACCTACTGCACCGCCGGCCAGACCAACAACAACAGCTGTACCGATAATTTCTAAAATCGTCCTCACCTCCTAAATGTAGATTTTTCCAAGATTTTTTTGCATAGTAACAGCAGGCGCCTGTTTGCGTCTGCTATAGATGTCCTTATTCCGTTGAATCTATAATAAATCACTGTATTATCTATTCTGAAATAGGGCAAAAAATAAGGCAACCGCTTTACGCGTCGCCTCGTGAAAATCGTAGATATTAACACGATTGGATAACTACATTATAGTGTATATTTAACAAAATTGTCAAGTTTAACCGCTATATATTGTCTGAAAAATGCAATTTACCCAATATAATGTGCACATATCTTGATGAAAAGCCACGGGCTGCCATAAAGCGTCCCGCAGCCGCATATATTTTCTTGTTGTCAGTTTCTGCTGTTAGCTTGCGCTGATTGCGCTGCACGAAAAGCTGCGCTGCGTTCTCCGCCTGCTGCTCTTCAATGTCAGGCGTAAAGCGTTCCATAATTTCCGCAGCCACGTCCGAGCGTATGCCGCGCTTGGTCAGCTCCATCTGCAGATGCTGTCTGCCGTAATAGCGTTTGGCCAGCCAGGCCTCATACACCCTTTGGGCGTAACGCTCCTCGTTCAGCAGACCGTAATCTTCGAGCTTGGCCACCGCCTCCAGTGCCTGTGCCTTAGTTGCACCCTTGCGCTGCAAGCGCTCCACCATATCCTTATGGCTGTAATCACGGTAAGACAATAAATCCAGCGCGCAGTCATAAACCTGCTGCGCGCCGGTAAAGCCTTCTTCCTTTTTCTTATTCCTTAAAGATCGACTCCACATCCTGCAACGGCTCCTCAGCTGCTTCCTTATTATCGCTCTTGGCAATCGTCACTGCACGGATTTTAGCTTCGATTTCTTGGGCAATTTCCGGATTCTCACGCAAAAAGTCTTTAACCTTTTCCTTGCCCTGACCTAAACGGATATCACCGTAGGAATACCAGGCACCGCTCTTGTTGATAATATCAAGGTCTGCGCCCAGATCAACAAGGCAGCCTTCATGAGAAATGCCTTTGCCATACATAATATCGAACTCAGCCTGTCTGAACGGAGGTGCTACCTTGTTCTTGACAACCTTAACGCGGGTACGGCTGCCGATAACATCGTTGCCGTTTTTCAGCGTGTCGATACGGCGTACATCCATACGGACGGTAGAGTAGAATTTCAGTGCGCGGCCACCGGTAGTGGTTTCCGGATTACCGAACATAACGCCAACCTTTTCACGGATCTGGTTGATGAAAATAGTAGCACATTTGGATTTGGAAATCAGACCTGTCAGCTTACGCAGAGCCTGGCTCATCAGACGTGCCTGCAGGCCTACGTGGGAATCACCCATTTCGCCTTCGATTTCGGCACGCGGAACCAAAGCTGCAACGGAGTCGATAACGATAATATCAATAGCGCCGCTGCGTACCAGTGCGTCAGCAATTTCCAAAGCCTGTTCGCCGTTATCTGGCTGAGAAATCAGCAGATCGTCAATATCTACACCCAGATGACGGGCATATTCCGGATCCAGTGCATGCTCCGCATCGATAAATGCCGCATAGCCGCCCATCTTCTGAGCTTCGGCAATCATATGCAAAGCAACGGTAGTTTTACCGGAAGATTCGGGACCGTAAATCTCAATAACACGTCCACGAGGAATACCACCGACACCAAGAGCAATATCCAGGGATAAGGCGCCTGTAGGGATAACCTCTATATTCATTTTGGCACTTGCTTCGCCCAGCATCATAATGCTGCCCTTGCCAAAATCCTTTTCAATCTGGTGCATCGCCATGTCTAAGGCTTTCTTTTTATCTGCGTCCATCTGCTTGCCTCCTAATATATAAAATAAATTTAAAATTCATCGATTCACTGACTTTATTATACAAACAAAAGTTTCTTTTGTCAAGAAAAGTTTTGTTATTTGATATTCTGTTTAGCAGCCTCCAGCTGTGCCTGCTTTTCCTTTTCTTCCAACAGGTGCTTGATTTCATCCTGAGTATATTCATAGGTGCTGTTGCAGAATTCGCAGTGTGCTTCCGTAGTTTTGTCCTGCGCCAGCTCCTCCAGAGATTTTACATCAAGGCTGCCCAAAGCCGCCAGAATGCGCTCACGGCTGCAGCGGCATTTGAAGCTCAGGGGAATGGTTTCTTTAATATCAACGTCCAGACCGCGGCCGAGAATTTCTATCATCTTTTGCGGAGTATAACCGATTTCCAGCAGCTGGGTTTACATACGGAGTCAGGTTAACGTTGTTTTCCAGCTTTTCCAGAACCTCGTCGGTGCAGCCCGGCATGGCCTGAATAAAGAAGCCGCCGGATGCGGTTACGTTGCCGTCCTTGTCAACCAGTACGCCCAGAGCAACGCTTGTCGGTGTCTGTTCGGATACATAGAGGTATTTGGTCAGGTCGCTGGCGATTTCGCCGTCCTGCAGCTCGCAGTAGCCGGTGAAGGGCTCTGCATTCTGCAGATAACGCGTTACGATAATATTACCCGCGCCGATGCCGCCGCCGACATCCAGCTTGCCATTTTTCAGGGGCAAAAATGCATCGGGGTTTTCTACATAACCGCGCACTGTGCTGCCTTCGGCATCTGCTACTACCTCGCCCAAAGGACCGTCGCCCTTCAGACGCAGGCTGATGCGCTCGTTATCCTTCATTGTTGCGGCCAGCAGCAGCGCGCCGTTCATCGCACGTCCCAGAGCAGCGCTTGCCAGATGGGAGCAGCCGTGCTTTTTAGCTGCTTCCTGTACCAGATTAGTGGTGCATAATGCATAAATACGTACACCGTCGGCCGTAGCCTTTGTCAAAACATCTTCCATAATATCTGCCTCACAATCCTGCCTTACGGCAAAAATTTACTTGCTTAATAAAACAAGCCCACTAAACTACTGCTAGCGGGCTTGCAAATTTCATGCATGGGGAACAGCCTGTTATCAGCTCTTCCACAATGTCAATTATAAATCATAATAGTCAAAAAGGCAAGCGGTGAAAATGTTACATTTCTTTGAAGAGATTTACCATTTCCATTGCGGTCATTGCGCAGTCTACGCCCTTGTTGCCGGCCTTGGTGCCTGCACGTTCTACAGCCTGCTGAATGTTTTCGGTGGTGAGTACGCCGAAGGCTACGGGTACGCCGGTTTGCATGCTTACCTGAGCGATGCCTTTGGAGGCTTCGGCGCATACATAGTCAAAGTGCGGGGTTGCGCCGCGGATTACGGCACCTAAGCAGATTACTGCGTCGTATTTGCCGCTTTCTGCGAGTTTTTTTGCTGCCATGGGGATTTCGAAGGCGCCCGGTACCCAGGCTACGGTGAGGTCTTCGTCAGTTGCTTCGTGGCGGATCAGGCAGTCGATGCAGCCGCTGAGGAGTTTGCTGGTGATGAATTCGTTGAAGCGGGCTACGACGATGGCGATTTTCATGTTTTTGGCGGTGAGTTTTCCTTCTAAGGTTTTCATGGTTATATTCCTCCTAATGGTTCAATATATTGACGTTAATTGTGATTTTTTATTCGTAGGTTACGTTTCTGTTATTGATACTTTTTGCCCGGGGCGGCAAAAAGTATCCAAAAACGCCCTTTATAGCTGCTACGCCGGATTCCGGCGACTGGATTCGCAAAATTTTTCACGTCGCTGATTTTTGTATGACGTGCTTCCGATTGGTTGCGTCAACACTCCAGCGAAAAATTCCTGTGCCTGTCCGTTGCTGGCAAAGTCCGCAGAACATCGATGTTCTAGCGAACCCGTCGTCCGTTCCGGTCTGCGCAGCGCCAACTGTGACGTGCTTATTGTTCCAGCCGAGGTTTGCGTTCCTGGTTGAACAACGCCGAGTGTGACGTAATGATATGTTAATTACAACGCTTGCATGCCTATATATTTCTTAGTGTTTGCCGCAGCTGCAGCCTTCGTGCAGCTTGTGGCCCATTTTCTCTTCTTTAACGTCGAGATAGTGTTCGTTGTATTCGTTAGGCTCCATGATGATGGGCACGCGGTCGGTGATGGTAATGCCATAACCGGAGAGACCGATGCGTTTTGCGGGGTTGTTGGTAATCAGGCGGATGCTGGTAAGTCCGAGGTCAGCCAGAATTTGTGCGCCCATGCCGTAATCACGCAGGTCGGGAGCAAAGCCCAGGCGAACGTTAGCCTCAACGGTATCAAGGCCTTGGTCCTGCAGTGCATAGGCACGGATTTTATTAGCCAAACCAATACCACGGCCCTCCTGACGCATATAAACAACAGCGCCGCAGCCTTCCTTTTCAATCATCCTCAGCGCAGTTGCCAGCTGGTCGCCGCAATCACAGCGCAGGCTGCCGAAGGCATCACCGGTCAGGCACTCGCTGTGCACGCGCACGAGCACATCCATTTTTACCGGCAACATCACCCTTGACAATAGCAACATGGCAAAGGTATCCAAATCGTTTCATATGCAATAATGCGGAAATTGCCGTATTTAGTCGGCAACGCAGCCTCAGCGGCACGATGCACCATTTTTCCGTGTGCCTTGCGATAAGCAACAAGCTCGGCAACGGTGATGAAAACGAGCTTATGCTTTTTAGCGAACTCGATTAAATCCGGAGTGCGCGCCATATGGCCGTCATCGTTCATAATCTCGCAGCAGATGCCTACGGGCTGCAAACCTGCCAGCTTGCACAAATCAACAGTGGTTTCGGTGTGACCGGTACGCACCAGTACACCGCCCTTGCGTGCACGCAGCGGGAAAACGTGACCGGGACGGCGGAAGTCGCTTGGCTGTGCACCGGGCTCAGCGCATTTTTTCATGGTATATGCGCGCTCATATGCGGAAATACCGGTGGTGGTGTCAACATGGTCAATAGAAACTGAGAAGGCTGTTTCGTGATTGTCGGTGTTGTGCGTTACCATAGCACCGAACTGCAGCTTATCCATAACCTCGCTGTCTGCCGGCATGCAAATAAGTCCGCGTGCTTCCTTAGCCATAAAGTTAATAGCCTCGGGAGTGCACAGCTCGGCTGCCATAATCAGGTCGCCTTCGTTTTCGCGGTCCTCGTCATCGGTTACCAATACCATCTTACCTGCTTTAATCGCAGCGATGGCTTCATCAATTGTATTATACTTAAACTTTTCCATTTTCTACCTCTTTGTTACTGCTCAGATAAACCCATTTTCCAGCAGCATATTTTTATTTAAAGCAGGCTCCTGAGTCTGCTTGGGGTTAAATTTTAACATTTGCTCTACATATTTGCCGATAATATCCGTTTCCAGATTTACGCTGTCGCCCACATCCTTAAAGCCAAGCGTTGTTTCCTTGGCGGTATGCGGAATCAGCGATACGGAAAAGCTGCTTTCCGTAACCTGCGTTACCGTCAGGCTGATACCATCAATCGCAATACTGCCCTTTTTGATGATATATTTCAAAAGCTCCGGCGGGGTGTTGATAGTCACCACCATCGCAATGCCCTTCCGGCCTGCGGCCGGCAATTACGCCAAGGCCTTCCACGTGTCCGCTGACGATGTGACCGTCAAGACCGTCGCACAGGCGCAGCGTGCGCTCAGATTTACTCTGTCACCGGCATGCAGGCTGCCGATATTGGTCAGGCGCACGGTTTCCGGCATCACGTCGGCGGTAAAGGCGGTGTCATCCATGCTTACTACCGTCAGGCAGGCGCCGTTGACGGCAACGCTATCACCGATTTTCAAATTCTGCAGTACCTTCACCGCAGCAACTGTCAGGTGATAGGATTCACCCTGCTGCGCCAGCTTCTGCACCGTGCCCAGTTCGGCTACCAATCCTGTAAACATTATTCAGCCTCCTTCGGCAGCTCCTGCTTATCCAGCTCCGGCACCAGACCTGTTATCAGTACATCACTGCCCAATTTTTCCATCTCGACCTCTGTCAGCTGCCAGCCGGTTTCCACCAGGCTGCTGCCTGCACCGCCCACCGGCGGCAGAGCGGCAGCGCCGCCAATCAGCTTTGGCGCTACAAAGGCGCACACTCTGTCAGCAAGGCCTGCATCAAAGAGGCACCGTGAATCGCACTGCCTCCTTCTACCAGCAGGCTGGTAATACCGCGCTCGGCCAAAGCCTGCACCACCTGCGCCACAGGCAGAACGCCGTCAGCCAACGGCAGACGTACCACCTCTACGTTAGGCAGAGCAGCCAGCGCTTCCGCCTTAACGATATCGGAATCCAAGCCGGTAAAGATAATCGTATCCGCCAGCGGATTCAGAACTGCTGCCATCAGCGAAATCTCAGGCTGCTGTCGAGCACTACGCGCACCGGATTCTTGCCGCGCACCAGACGGGTGGTCAGCTCCGGGTCATCCTCCAGTACGGTGCCGATGCCGACAAGCACAGCGTCATGCTGCTTGCGCAGACGATGTGCATAGGTGCGTGCTTCCTCGCCAGTAATCCATTTGCTGTCGCCGGTAGCAGTGGCAATCTTGCCATCCAGTGTCATAGCGTATTTTAAAGTAATAAACGGACGCTGCTTCGTAATCCAGGTAAAGAAGCGTTCATTCAGGCGCTGAGCCTCCTTTTCGCATACGCCGGTAACAACCTCTATACCCTGCAGGCGCAGATATTCCAAACCCTGACCTGCAACCTTGGGGTTAGGATCAAGGCAGGCCACCACAACCTTGCCGATGCCTGCGCGTGCCAAGGCTACACAGCAGGGACCGGTGCGTCCGTAATGTGCGCAGGGCTCCAGCGTTACATAGGCCGTTGCACCCTGGGCCATCTGCTTAGCCTCTGCCAAGGCATTGACCTCCGCATGCGGTTCGCCGGCCTTATGATGATAGCCCTCACCCACAATATTGCCTTCGGCATCCACAATCACGCAGCCAACCATCGGATTGGGACTGGTATTGCCCTCTGCCTGCAGCGCCAGCTCCAGGGCCCGCTGCATATATGCTTCATCTGTCATTCTTGCCAAAATATCACCTTCCAGTAATATAAAAAACCGCATAAAGACCTAAGGAGCCTATATGCGGTAAAAATACAGTTTTGCCACCTTTTCTCATCCAGACTATACTGTCGGTACCGGAATCGCACCGGTTCATGCGCTACTGCGCTAGCGGACTTTACCGCCGATCGGGAATTGCACCCTGCCCCAAAGGTTACATTATGAAGTTATTTTATTATAGCGTCAAATTTTCTTCCAGTCAAGAAAACTATACGTGAACAGTATGATTTACTTCGCTGCCTCTTTAATAATTTCGTAGGTCCAGCGTGCAGTATTGTACAAATCCTCTTCCTTCAGATATTCCGCGGTAGTATGCACATTGCTCATGCCGGTTGCCAACAGGCCGCAGGGCAGGCCGTAGCCGCAAAGATAGTTGCCGTCGCTGCAGCCGCCGGTTGTTTTCAGCTCTACCGGGAAGCCCAGTGTTTCCGCAGCGCGTGCTGCCAGCTTAATGCATTCGTGGTCCTTGTTCAGCTCAACAGCAGGACAGCCTTCCACTACGTCGAATTCAACCTGACCGCCACCGGCCTCAACAGCCTCTTTAATAAGAGCAATGGTGGAATCCTTCAACGCTTCCAGACGCGGTACGTTCAGAGAGCGCATATCAATGACGAATTTAGCCTCCGGGCAGACGATGTTGGTGCCAACGCCTGCGTTGAACATGCCGATGTTAAAGGTAGTTTCGCTGTCCAGACGACCGTAAGCAGGCAGCTTGGACAGAGCGTCTGCCGCCAGCATAATCGCATTGACGCCTTCTTCCGGAGCAATGCCTGCATGGGCAGCCTTGCCCTTGACGGTTACATAAATATCGTACAGCTTCGGTGCAGCGTAGGTAATTTCGCCCGGTGCGCCGCCGATATCCATGCAATAGCCGTAATCGGCCTTAATCCAGCTTTGGTCCATGTTCACTACACCCAGACAGCCGATTTCCTCGCTGACGGTAAAGCACAGCTGCACGTCGCCGTGAGCAACGCCATCCTCCTTCAGTGCGCGCACCGCCTCCAGCATGGCAGCAACGCCAACCTTGTCGTCACCGCCCAAAGTTGTAGTGCCGTCGCTGTACAGCACGCCGTCCTTGCGGACAACCTTAGTGCCTGTTGTCGGTGCTACGGAATCCATGTGCGCTTCAAACAGCAGCTTCGGAGCATTCGGCACGTTGCCCTTTACATAGGCCCACACATTACCGCAGGTACCGCCGGTCTTTTCGTGCGCCTTATCCATCTCCGGCTCCAGGCCAAGCTCGCGCAGCTTCGCCATAATCAGCTCAGCTTCCTGCTTTTCGTCCTTGCTGGGGCAGGGAACGCTTACCAGCTCTATAAATTCATCAATCAATCTTGTTTTGTTTATCATTGCGGTCACCTCGTAAAAGTTTAAGATATAAGCATATTATATACCTTAATGAAAGCCGCACGCAAGTTTAACTGCCGGCAATATTACAGCTGCAGATAGCGGCAGGCCAGATACAAAGCGCCCGCAACCAAACCACCGCAGGCACGTATGCGCAGCTTTTTCGCATCAACACGCTCCGGGTCATTCTTCTGCAGACGGCCGATACCGCCTAACAGCAGCCATGTGGAAAACAGCAGCATGGCCGCCGCCAGATAATCCCAGCTTTCTAATTTAGCAAAAATCTCCATTATATCACCTATTCTTTATTTTTTTGCGGACACAGATATGCATAGTGACAGTAAGCACAGCTTTCGTTACAGCTGCAAGCGAAATCGTCCTCCTCGCCCTTACCGCTGATTTCCTCGCACAGCTCTATTGCTTCCTGCAGGTACGATTTATCCAACGGCAGCTGCCAGACGCTCATGTTCTGCAGAAAGTGCAGCTCGGCGCGCACAACTCTTTTGCCGGGGTACAGCTTTTCCGCAGCATCCTTATACAGCGCCAGCTGATAAGCATAACCCAGCTTCACCTCGTCAGGCTCCGGCGGCGTACCTGTTTTATAGTCCACTATAATCATATTATCAGCTTCATCAAAAGCCAGCAAATCGATTACGCCCTCAGCCGCCAGCTCCTGCTGCAGAGGCTGTACAAATTCTAATTCACGCTTCTGCTTTTTGGGCAATGCTTTATACAAATCGCTGACAATATAAGCATCAAACATACTCTTGGCCTGTGTTGCCGCAGCGCCGGGAGCAAATTCATCCAACGCAATGGCAAAAACAGCCTCCGCATTATAGCCATTATACAGCTCCAGCGCTTTGTGCACAATACTGCCGGTTACACTTGCCGGCAGCTCGTGCGCCTGCTCTCCGGCAACTGTCTGCTCCAGCTCAGGCACTGCCAGAACCTGTTGGTAGTAATATTGACGCTGGCAATGCAGATACGTCTGCAGCGCACTTGCGGTAAAGCAGGTACGGCCGCAGGCTGCGTAGGCAGGCAGCGGTGCCAAGGCCAACGGCTCCAGCGCCAGCTGCTGCTGCTCGCCCTGCTGCTCAACAGCCGGGCTCAAAGCATCGGCACACAAAAGGCGTACCCAAGGACAGCTGCTTTCCTGCTTGTCCCAATCCACCTCGTATACTGCCTGCAGCTGCTGCCACCAGCCCTTGGCGGAAGGCAGAGCGATAACAGCCTCCGGCAGCTTTTCTTCCGCCACCGTACCGACCATTAAAAGCTGCTTTTTGGCACGCGTCATAGCAACATAAAGCAGACGTCTGCTTTCTGCTTCTTCCAGCTCACTGTCGCGCGCCTTCGCCAGCTCGTACACGCCGCTGTTTTGCAGCTGCATTTCCTTATCGGGCACCTTAATGCCCAAAAGCCCCTGCTCGCCTTCCTTGCCGGGCAAATACTTGATAGAAGCGGTATCGCCCTTCACTGATTTATCTAACTGCGGTAAAATAACCAGATCGAATTCCAGTCCCTTGGAATTATGTATCGTCATAATCTGCAGTGCATCATCGGCCTGCACGGTAGCGGCAGGCTCCTTGCTGCTGCTTGCGCGCAAATCCTTAACGTTTTGCAGCCATTCCGCCAGCGAAGCCTGCTTCGTTTGGCAATACTGCTGTGCCAGGCGGCGCAGCTTTTTGACATTGGCCAGCTTGCTGGGGCCGTTTTCCTGCTGCGACAGAACGAATTCCGGCTTCAGCTCGTCCCAAAGCTGTGCGAACAGCTCCGGCAGTGCCATCAGCGCTGCTGCCTGACGCAGGCTGCGTAAGCGTTCTGCAGCCTGCATAGCCAGCGCCTGCTGCTCCGGCTGCAGGTTCAGCTGCAGCTCACCGCTACCGACAGCCTGCAGTACATCCCACAGCGGTTTGTCATTTTCGGTCTGCCAGAAAAGCTGCGTCAGCGTTGCATCATCCAAACCGAAATAGTTGGAGCGCAAAGCACCTGCCAGCTCCAGGCTTGCGTAACGGTTGTGCAGCGCAGCCAGCAGATTCAGAATATCCAGAACCTCCTGCTGCTCATAAAAGCCCTTGCCCTTAACTACTACGCAATTTATGCCGTAGCCTTGCAGCGTCTGCCGCAAAATTTCGCAATGCGTCATTGCGCGCAGCAAAATAGCCTTGCTTGCTCCCGGCCTGAGCTGCGGCTCAACCTTGGGCAGCTCCTGCTGCAGATAGGCGGCGATTGCCTCTGCCTCCTTCTGCCATTTATCCTCTTTAGCGCCAAACTCATCATCCTTGGATTTATACGGCACCTGCAGCAGGCAAACCTTAGCACCGCCGGTATTAGCACCCTCGTGATGCTCCAGACAGATTTCCTCCTTCGGCAAATCCATCAGCTGACAAAAGGCAGTATTACAGCTTTCGACAATGCTCTGCGTGCTGCGGAAGTTGGTTTTCATGCCCAGGTTCTGCCCCGCATTTTGCGCGATATCCTCTTTTACCTTATTAAAAACGCTGACATCGGCATGACGGAAACGATAAATAGACTGCTTCACATCACCGACGATAAAAAGATTATTCTTGCCGTCCAGCTTGTTACCGCAGAGCAGATAAATCAGCTGACGCTGGCGTTCGTTGGTGTCCTGAAACTCGTCCACCATAATATATTTATAGCGCTCCTGATACTTTTGCCGCAGCGCCTCATTCTTCTGCAAATGCTCGATGGCCAGCAAATCCAAATCATCATTAAACAGGACATTATTTTCCTGCTTGCGTGCGCTCAGGCAGGCATAAAACTCCTGCAGCACGGCGAGCCAATCCTGCACTAAATCGCAGCCCCTGGCGTTCAAAAGTACATGGTTCAGCTCCTGACGCAGATTTTTTAAATTAGTCAGCTCCGCTGCCAATGCCTTGCCGCTGACCTTAACAACGCCAGACGCATCCAGCAGGGAGCAATCCGGCTCCGGCGCCAGCAGCTGCTTTTGCATTTCGTCCAGCAATCCTGCTGCCTCCCTCAAGGTCTGGCGTCCCTTAGTCTTTGCCCCCAAAGCCTCGCGCGCTTCGATTACCTCGCGCACAGCAGCAAACAGCTTCTGCTGCAGGGCCGGCAGTTCTTCCTTCGCCTTAAGATAAGGCTCTGCCAGATTATCTTCACGCACCAGCTCCGACAGCTTGTCCCCCAGCGCCGTAACCTGATTAACGAAGCTGTTGACGCCGTAGGTTTGCACCAGCCTGCGCAGGGCAGCGTTTTCCTTGATATTCTTGCGTAAATATTGCTGCAGCGTTTCTTTAAAAAAGTCCTGCGCTTCAAAATCCTCTAAAATCGTAAATTCCGGATCAAGCTGTGTTTCTACCGGGTTATCTCTCAAAATACGGCTGCACAGGCTATGAATCGTACTTATCGGCGCGCTTTCCACCTTCTGCAGATGCTCCTGCCAGCGCAGTCTTTCCAAATCATTCTGCGCCTGCTCCACACATTTGCTGACAGCCTGACGCACGCGTCCCTTGATTTCGTCGGCAGCCTTGCGCGTAAAGGTTATCGCCACAATATTCGTGGGATTAACGCTCAAATCCGCGCGCAGAATTTGCACAAAGCGCTTCATCAGTACATAGGTTTTTGGCCGCTGCCGGCACCGGCGAGCAGCGAAACATTGCTTTTAATCGTATTATCGCCAAGCCTGCTCCGGTGTAGGATTCTTACTCATCGCTCTCGCCTCCCTGTCCGCCGTCGCCGCTCACCAGCTGCACACGGCAAATATCGTGTAACGGGCAATATACATCGCAGCTGCCTGCAGCCTGCCAATGCATAATCGCCTGCATAAATTCTTTCTATATAATCCTTCAGCAGCTGCTCCTTTTCCTGCTTAAAGCTATCCCAGGTCAGCTCTGCGGCGTTCTTCGGCTTTTTATACGGCAAGTCGCTGTTGCCCACGCTTTCCAGCAAAAAGGCACTTTTGCGCTTGCCCTCCTTCAGCGAATAATAGCAGCCGCCGCTGACTGCAAGCTGCTCCTTGGAAAGCTCCGCCACCGCCAGCAGATACACCGGCAGCTGCAGGTCGAGCCCCTGCTCCATAGCACTGCCTGTGGGAGGAGTACCGCTTTTATAGTCCGTGATAAAGGCATGCTCGCCGTCGCTGTCGATTCTGTCAACTCTGCCGATGAGCGATACATCACTGCCGTCACTGAGCGTCAGGTACAAGGGCTTGCCGTTTTTGGAGCTGAAATCCCATTCCACGGCCTGTGGCGTAAAGCCGCCCCAGCGCTGCTGGTCGGCATATTCAAAGCGCAGCCAGCGCACCAGCATACGCCATAAGCGCTGCTTTTCCACCTGCCAGATATCCTCATTTACGGAAGCAACAGTGCTGCTGCCGTCATTACGCGCAGCGGTGCAGACATCCTCAAAGACTGCCTCCAGCTCCTCCGTCAGGTCTTCCATAGATTCGTCGATAATTTTGCTGCCAAGATAAGGCTCGACAAAATTCTTCAGCGTTTGGTGCAGAATATCACCGGCATCACGCGGCTGCAGCAAATCATCCGCTTCCTCCGCCGCCTGCGCCAGCCATACCTTCTCCGCCAAAAAGCGGAAGGGGCAGGCAGCATAAGTCTCCAGCCTGCTTGCACTGAAGCGGCTGCCGATTTGCTTACGCAGCAGCTTCGTCGGCAGGGAATTTTGCAAATCGCCGTTATATTCCGGCTGCTGTGCCTTGCGCAGAATATCCGCTTTGGCTGCCAGCTGCTGCTCCGCAGAGGGAGCCTTTTGCCCGCTGAGCTCTGCTATTTTCGGCAAATCCGCAGCAGCAAAGCGCTTGTCGCTGTACGCCTCCTCCGCCGAAGCAACACCGAAATCAGGCAGCGTCTGCGCCTTCACATAGTCCTTGTCCAGACGCTTTTCCTCACTTCCCGGCTGTAAAAACAGCTTCCAGATTTCCTCCAGATAGCTGCTGGCCAGGCTTTCGCCAACATCCTCATGCCAGGTGAGAATAAGCTCCCTTTGCGCCGCACACACAGCCTGAGCAAAGAAATAGGCATCCTCATCAAAGGAGGAGCCAACCGTGGGCAAATCATAGCCTGCGTCCGCCAGCTGCTTACGCTCCGTATCGTTATAAATCCAGTTTTCGTTTTTAGCCTGCGGAAACTCGCCCTCGCGCAGGCCCATAATATAAACGCTGTCAAAGCTCAGGCCCTGTACGTTGCCAACCTCCGTAAAGAGTACGCCGTCCCTGCGGCCGAAGCTCAGAGTAAGCTGCACCTGCCCCAAAGGCCTCCTGCAGCAGGCTGTTCCATTGGCTAAGCGTCAGCTTACAATCACTGTTTTTCGCCACCTCGTAATCACGCACAAGCTGCTGCACAGCCTTCAGTACAGCATCCTTGCTGCGCAGGCAGGCCAGCATAAAGTCAAGCGGCACGCCCTGCTTATGCAGGCTGCCCAAACGTTCCTCCAGCGGCAGCGATTGCACAAGCTGCGTCAGCTGCTCGGCATATTCGCTGATAGCAGCCTCCGCTTTGGTGCTTTCTATAAAAGCATCCAGCTGCTGCCACAGCTCCGTTGCATCCCCCAGCAGCTCGTGTGCCTTCTGCATAGCCTCCTGACGTGTTTTGAAATACGTTTGCGTGCGCAGGCTGCTTGCCGTTTCCACATCCACATCAAAGAACAGACGCAAAAGCTCGCAGTTCAGCAGCTCCAGATAGGCCGCTGCCGCCTCACGTCCCCTGCCTGCGGCAGTAAGCAGCAGGCGCAGCATAACAGCCAACGGCTGCGACACCAGCGCAGTTGTCTGCGGCAGGCTCACCGGCACACCGTATTCATCCGCCAGCTGGCGCAAGCCGCTGTATAATGAAAAGTCACGCACGGCAACAACAATGCGATTGGCAGCGCACTTTTCATGTGCCAGCTGCTGCTTGATTCGCTTCAGCACCCAGCGCATCTCCTGCTCATCGGAGGCAAAGCAGTAGCTTTCCACACCCTCCGCAATTACCGGCGCAGGCGCATGCCCCAAGTGACGCAGCTGCCGCATAGCAACGCCTGCCGGAGCTTGTCCCAATTCCTCTGCCGCAAGGCTTGCAACAGTCGCGCCAAGAATTTTCAGCGCATTGACGGTGTTCGTGCTCGCGCGCATAAACTTGGTAATTGATTCATACTTCGCCTTTGCGTCAGAGCTTACTCTGCGTCCTTCGTAGCTCATGCTGATTACCAGATCATCCACATGCTTTGCCAAAGCCTGCAGAAAGTTTATCTGCACCTGGTCGAGGCTGAAGAAATCGCAGATATAGATATGCTTCCAGGGGATTTTGCAATCCTGCTTCTCCAACATCTTCTCTGCCAGACGATACTTGCCCTCAAGGTCATACCAGTTATTGTTTTCCAGATATTGACGATAAAGCAGATAAAAATTGCAGACACCCAAATCCTTGCCCTTCAAGCTCATCCTCCTCAAAGGATTTTTGGATTTGGCCGTAGATATCGTCCTTAGTGGCACCGCAGCGCGAAAGCTGGCTTACGAGCGAGGTCATGGCCTTCACAAAGCCTGTTTTATGCGCCAGCGAGCCGAAATATTCCAGCTGCTTGTGCGTAGTCATACCGGTAAGCTGCTTGTTTTCCATCATATAGTCGATGATGTCCTGCACAATCAGCTCCTGACTGCGACGGCTCAATTCCTTGTAATCGGTACCGCCGTTAAGGTTCATCAGCTTGCTTGCCAGAGTATCCATACCCATTGTTTCTACATTGGCGTACTTGCTGCGCACATCGTCCGTCAGCAGGCGGTTGGGCAGCACCAGCACGCCTTCGCCCAACGGCTGCTGCGAAAGCTTCTCTGCCAGCTGCGAGCGCAGGCTGCAGCCGAGAGGTACATAAATCAACTTTGCCATAACAATCTCCTTCTGTTTATCCTTCAGCGTAATATTGGTCAAATCTTTATAATGTTTATTATACCATAAGCGACTGTCAAAAATTGTCTATTTGAGGAACGGATTTTTAGGGAAAGGAAAAAGGCTGCCACGCAATGTGATCAGCCATCCTGAAAATACAATATTATGCTTCGTATTCAGCTAACTTTGCAGCAGCTTTCGGACAGCCTTTAGCAGCAGCCAGTTCGAAGTAGGTCTTGGAGCAGATTTTGTGGCCCATAGCCAGATATTGCTCGCCCAGCTTGTACATATCTTCTGCATATTCCATGTCCTTCAGCTTTGCGGCAGCCTTCGGGCAACCTTTGGCGGCAGCCAGTTCGAAGTAGGTTTTGCCGCAGATGCAGTGGCCCATGCCCAGATAATGCTCGCCCAGCTTGTACATATCTTCTGCATATTCCATGTCCTTCAGCTTAGCAGCAGCCTTCGGGCAGCCTTTGGCAGCAGCCAGCTCAAAGTAGGTCTTGGAGCAGATGCAATGGCCCATTGCCAGATAATGCTCGCCCAGGTCATACATATCTTGTGCATATTCCATGTCTTTCAGCTGTGCGATTGCTTCCTCGGAGCCTTTAGCGGCAGCCAGCTCCAGATAGGTTTTACCGCTGATGCAGTGGCCCATACCCAGATATTGTTTAGCAAGCATCAGGCAGCCTGCAACATATTCTTTTTCTTTAGCTTCGGCAGCAGCGATTTCCTCATCGGTAACGCCGGCTTTTTCTTTGAACCATGCCATGATAGCGTCCATGTCTTCAGCCTTGTGCAGCACGCTTCTGAATTTATAGTCAATTACCTTGGTAGTGTACAGGTACTCAACACCCAGGTCCAAGTCAAAATAATCCAATCCGAAAAATGTCAGAATACCATCAATAACAACCTCAGCATTAGCAGGATCCTTCGCCAGCTTAGCAATTTGTAAATACTTTTCAGCAACAGTCGTCATTTAAAAAACCTCTCTTTTTCATTCTTTTGTAAGAATAATCAATTATTAGTTCCTTCGGAACCAATATAATCATATCACGATTGAAATTAATTATCAACTATTATATGGGAAATGGCGGGAAAATGGGAGATAGAGGGGAAAGATTCTGCTATGCTGCCTTTTGCCTCTTAGCATATTCGTGATTTTGCTTTATTGGCGAATACGCTGATTAAAATTCTTGCGAGAGGTGTAGGACAGAACGAAGTTGCCAGAACTCTTGTCAAATGCCGGTTGGTGTGTTATAGATAAAGTTATCTTTGGAGGCTGGTTGCCTTCTTGAAAGCCTGATTACCGCTTGCGGTATATGCTGAGAAAGGCTCTCCTAGGGGAGAGCTGGCGCCCGTCAGGGCGACTGAGAGTGGACTGCAGTTTTTACGCTTGATAGTCATCACCCCTCTCCGCCTCGACAAGCTCGGCATCTCTCCCCAAGGAGAGGCTCTCTTAACGCTTTTGTTTTTATTTTCTACCTAAGCTAAAGGCTAGATTGCCGCTTGCGGTTTTGTACAAAAAAAGACCTGAGTCCCTATTCTTGCGGACCTCAGGTCTTTTCGTTTGCGTAAAAATATATTGTTGGCTCATTGTATAATGAAATTGCACACCTGAAAAATCGAATAAAAAATAGTCCATTGTGATACCTTTGTGTTAAGATTAAGTTGCTACACAAAAAACTAACTAAGGAGTAATCACAATGGACTACAC
>ENA-OQDC01000344-OQDC01000344.1-human-gut-metagenome-genome-assembly--contig:-NODE-344-length-34800-cov-4.380959_pt1 | contig 34800 bp, 36 predicted proteins | sample MGYA00242770_ERZ504601 | MGnify/ENA primary metagenome ERZ504601 (study PRJEB26092, sample SAMD00036305) | human gut metagenome | host: Homo sapiens | study: EMG produced TPA metagenomics assembly of...
ATCTTCCAGTTCCATCTGAGAATAAAGTAAATTTTTTCATACCTTCTACGTCACGTGTTGACACAAAATGACGTACTTTCGATAACAGTTCGTTTAACTCATCTCTATGAAAATCAATGGACCGCATACATAAATTCATCTATTGGCATATTGATTTCTCTAAAATAAACATGAACTTTGAAATCGTTAAATCTGTTTCTCCTTTCTCAAATCGAGAGAGCTGAGACGTTGATATACCAGCCTTTGCGACATCTTTTAATCGTAATCCTCTCGATTCTCGAAACTTTTTCAAAAATTTTCTCCAAATTTTTTCATACTACACCTCCATCACGCATATATGGGAATAATTTTCATTTGCTTTCATCATATCATACAATAAAGAAAAACAAAGTGAGGATTATCACATGAAAAAGCAAATTTTACTAACACTTCTTCTTGTCGTATTTGAAGGCATTATCGTTATCGTCGTGGGATAAAGAGTCTGGGACAAAAGTCCTTTAGCTCCAAAAAGCAACGGCATAATGTACTGACCCCAAAAAGTTAGACAAATAATTTAAGTAAAGGATTTAGTTCTGTATTGTACAGGACTGAGTCCTTTTAGTTTTACCTTAATGCGTTTGTTGTTGTAATAATTAATATAGTCTGCAATTGCTTGTTCCAAATGCTCAATTGACTTAAACGTCTTCTCATAACCATAAAACATCTCAGACTTAAGAATGCCAAAGAAGGATTCCATCATGCCGTTGTCTGGACTATTGCCTTTACGTGACATGGATGGTTGGATTCCTTTCTCCTCTAAAAAATGATGATAGAAATCATGTTGATATTGCCATCCCTGGTCACTATGGAGAATTGTATTTTTGTAATGTTTCTCTGTAAAGGCTTGTTCTAACATAGCTTTCACTTGTATCAAGTTCGGTGACTTAGAAAGATTGTAGGCGATAATTTCACTATTGAAGCCATCTAAAATTGGCGACAAATAGAGTTTTTGGCTGCTTGCTGGAATGGCAAATTCTGTTACATCTGTGTAGCATTTTTCCAATGGTTTGGATGCTTCGAACTGGCGTTGGATGAGATTCTCTGCTTTCATACCAACCTCTCCTTGATATGAAGAATACTTACGTTTACGGCGAATTCTAGCGGTTAAACCAAGTACTTTCATAAGACGTTGAACTCTCTTATGATTAATCACAATTCCTCGATTTCTCAATTCAAGAGTCATTCGACGATAGCCGTAATTTCCTTTATGCTCAGTAAAAATGGCTTGAATTTCAGCTTTAATGTCATAATCCTTATCATTTTGATCCAGCTGTTTTAAGTGGTAATAATAGGTTGAACGAGCAAGCTTAATAATCTTTAGAAGCATATCTAAAGAAAACTCAGTTACCAATCCTCGGACAATTTCCGTTTTTCTTCTTGCTCTTTTTCTTCCCTCAATCGGAGTTCTCTCAACTTTTTAAGAACTGCATTCTCCGCTCTAAGGTACTCATTTTCTGCTTGAAGACGTTCCATTTCTTCCAGTTTTTTCTTTGGCTTACGTCCCATTTTAGATAACCTTCCTCTTGTTTTTCTCAACAATAGTATACCCGTTTTTCTTATAGTGTGCGAGCCATGTTAGGAAGCGTCCCACGATTTGGGAGAGCATATTCAAGAGAAACTCTATCTTGAGAATAGCCTTTATATAGGACTTTATCAATCATTTCTTGTTTTAATTCAGGAGAGTAGTAACGATTCTTTCCTTTTTTAGCGATTTCTATTCCGTATCGATCAATCAATTTAATCATGTAGCTAAGATTAGAAATGTTTATCCCAAATTTATTTGAAAGCTGATCTAAGCTATATCCTTGGTTTCTAAGTTCATAGATTTGAACCTTATCTTCATAAGTCAATTTCATAATAAAAACACCCCAAAAGTTAGATTTTTTCTGTCTAACTTTTGGGGTGCAGTTCATAAAACCGTTGCTTTTTGCATGATTGTGATAGACTTGGTGAAATAGAATTGACCAAAAATCTTCTGAAATATAACAAGAGAGTGACTCGAATTTAAAAAGCTAGAGTTCCACAATTGGAAATCTCTAGCTTTTTTGTGACTGAGAACTTTTTGTCCCAGCCTCTACTTTCTACTGACTACTATCCTGCATGCCCTAAGTCGAGATAGAGAATATCTCGCTTAGTGGCATACTCTAGCGCATGTTCAACAGCCTCAAATAAATCTGAAGCTAGAAACCTTTTCGTAAAGACGGTTTCGTCTTTACGCTTAAATTTCGCAACATAACTATGTTTAGTCATTTTTTCTCCTTCTAATATTCATATTGTCCTTTAACACCACTATAGATCCAGTAAACTGCTTTATCATAAACTTGTTTAAAGGAGATACCTAATCGATTGGCTACATCAAGAATTGAAATTTGCTTACATTCCTCTATATTCATAAAATATCATCATTTTGTCGTAGTATTCGGCAATGATGGAACAGATGAGGATTCTTCTAAAGTTTTAGGAGTTGCCTTATCTAGATCATCTAACCCAGATTTCCAAACCTGTACTTGGTTGACCAATAACTTACCAGGTAGTTTCGAATAGTTCAAATTAACCGTTCTGGTTTCTGTTTGGTTTGTCTTTGATTGGTTGGCATTCTTTAAATCAGATACATAAGTTACATTATAAGAGACCATGGCAATGGCTTGATTCGTAGTCTGATTGACAAAGATATCTGCTTTTTCAAAATGATAATCCAAAATATAGTCCTTATACACTTGGTTCATGGCATCATTTTGACTTGTCAATTCTTGAGAATAGGCCGATTCAGTCATATAAGGTTGAATACGTGTATTATTTTCCCCTAGTTTTTCTTTCGTATAGTACTGTGTCAAAAATTCTTTTACAGTATCTGATGATAAAATACTTGCTTTATCTTCTGCTTGTTTGTCCTCTACAAGTTTAGCTGCAGCCAATTCGATTTCTTTTCGACTTTGTTTGGCAGTAGAATGTTGACCAATAGAATTAGCAGTAAGTTGTGGTGTTGATGAGGTGGATATACTAAAAAATGAGGAGGAAATTGATAATTACTTCACCTAGCTAAAAGTTCAACGAATTAGGGAGACATTAGGTAGCCTCATATTACTTTGATTAGTTTTTGCTATAACATTGTCAAATATGATGACAAAAAAATCCGTCCGCACTTTTTTACGAGTAGGACGAATTAAATATGTTATACAAACCATCAGCTTTTTAACAATTCTACATAAGGTAGTTGTTGATGCAACTACCTTTTTTCTATGCTGATTAGAACAAATTTGACATGGCTACAACTGCGATTATCTGATATAGAGTATTATATAAACTGATTCCTCCTACCCCTTATCCACAATTTTAATACGGCTACTGCCATCGTGCGACTTGATGATAACTAGTTGCTGAGCAATACCTTCTTTCATATCGTCCACGTGGCTGATGACACCGACCATGCGATTTTCACCGATTTGTTCTAGGACAGAGATAGCCTTAGTGAGGGCTTCCTTATCAAGTGAACCGAAACCTTCGTCGATGAAGAGTGCTTCAACGAACTGGCACCCTTGCTGGTATTTTGGACAACTTCTGAGAGGGATAGGGCAATGGCCAGTGCAGCGATAAAGGTTTCACCACCAGACAAGGATTTAACGGAGCGTTCACTACCTGTCAGCTGGTCATAGACGTTGATATCCAAACCGAAGTGATCACGCGCCCTGCGTCCTTCCTCACTTAGAACAAAGGAATAGCGGTTATCCGTTAATAGTCCGATGTAGTTAGCATTGGCATAGTCCAAGATTTGTTGGAAATACTGACGGATAACGTAGACCTCAAGATTAAGACGACCAGTTAGAGCAGTATTTTCTCCCTTAACCACCTTAACCAAATCACTGAGTTCTTGGTGGGCCTTAAAGGCCTCTTGGTTGCTGTCTTGAAGGGTTTTAGCCGCTTGGTAGGTAGCCGTCGCATCCTTAAGTCCCTTTTTCCATGACAGAAAAACTGAGCGAGCTGCCTATCATAGATTTCCTGACAATTCTGTACTGCTTGCGCTAGACTATCGAGATCTGGTTGTTCTTGATTTTGGAGAAGCTCTTGCCCCTTACGAATCTGCGCCTGTAATTCTTGTTTGAGCGTTGCATAGGTCGTTAATTTGGCCTGAAGCATAGGAATAGCTTGATTATTTACCTCAATAAGCCAGAGTTCGACCTGCTCTAAGTCATTGGCGAGGGCTCCTTCAGCCTTGAGACTTTGCTCTAATTCAGCAGATAATCGCTTAACATCTTGATTTACCTTATCTTTAGACTTAGTTATACTCTCAATCTGCCCCTTGATTCCTTTAATGTCGGCATGAAGTTGGTTGTAGGCTTCGCTATTTTCCTTGACTTGCTTATTGTAGAGGTTCAGCTCCTGATGAGCAAGGGAAATCCGTTCTTGATATACCTCAACAGACTCAAGTTCTGGATGAGCTTCCTGCAAGTCCTCTAGGCGTTCTTGAGCTTGGTCAAGCACTGCCTTGGCCTCTTGATAGGTTTTAGCCAAATCTGTCGCTTTTTTTTGAGCCTTACCTAGCTCATCTTGATATCGGATATAATCTGTCTCTTCCTTATCATAACGTTTTTGTAACTCTTGATAATACTGCTCAACCTTCAGGAGTAGGGCTTGCCCACGGTCAGTTTCATAGTCTATCGAAAAATCAAAATCAAACCGTCCCTTAACGTGCTCTTCTAATTCTTGATAGTGCTTTTCAAGAGTTGCCTTGACTTTAGTCACTTGGTCAAGCAAATCCTGACGTTTAGATGCAACTTCACTCAAGGTAGCCTGACGATTTGATAAAGTAGCGACTTGCTTTTCTTTTTGAGCTTGAAGCTTCTCCACCTGATCCATGAGATTTTTCAAGGCCACTTCATCAGCCTGTGCTCCACCAACATTAGGGTGTTCCAGAGCACCACAAACCATACAAGGATGCCCCTCCTCTAACTCTGCCTGCAGTTGGACAATCATGAGTTGACGGCGTGAAACCAAAGTCCTTCTTAACTCCTCTTCCAATTCTTTGAGAATTTCTTGAGCTTGATCAATATCAAAAGATAACGTTTGATGACGTTTTTCGGTCTTTGTCAACTCCTGATTCAAGTTCTCTATCTCTTTCAGGTCCTGAGCAAGTTGATTCTCCACACTGTAGCCCACAATCTGGAAGAGTTTTTCGGCCTCATGTAAACTCTCTAAACTAAGACGATTAGCCTCCAAGTCAGACAAGGACTTGTTAAGCATCTCAACCTCTTTTCTAGCCTGCTGATAGGTCTCTTCCAACTGCTTGTAGTTAGTCGTTGAACGTTTGATTTTCTCCTGTTCTTGGGCAAGACTCTGGGAATAGATAATATCCTCTTTCCAAGTTTCAAGCTCCTCTTCTTTTTGAAGAAAATCCTCAGATTGAATTGCGAGTTCCTCTTTTTTAGCCTTAACATCCTCAAACGCCTGTTGCTTTTCACTTAAGGCTTCTTGAGCAATTTCAAGGTCCTGCTCTAATTGCATCAACTGTTTCCGATACTGCTTCAAGGTCCGAATGGTTTCCTGCAGACCTTGAGCAAACTGTAATTCCTCCAGATGCACTTTTGCCTCTGCCTGTCCTTGAGCCCCCTCCTCAATTTCCAGACGGTAACGTTCCTTGGCTTGCTCCAATTCTTGAAAAATCTTTGCCAAATCTTGGGCAGTTTGGAAGCTCTTCTGCAGTTGTGCCAAATCCTCGTGGGCAGCCTTCAAGATACTTTTTTGCTCCGTAAGACTTTCTTGACGCTGAGACAAAAACTCTTCAAGACGTGCCAATTTTTCAGAGGCTGGCGTTGACGCCAAGACAGCTAATTCTTCCTCCGACCAAACCTGACTGGCAAAGTGGCTATCTATCTGAGCCTGACGCTTATCCATATCCTTATTGCTCTGACGAAGACGCTCTTCCAAACTCTTTTGAAAACGGTCAAAGATACCTGTCCCAAAGATTTTCTTTAAAATTTGAGTCTTAGTCTTGGAATCTTCCTTCAAAAAACGGCTAAAATCATTTTGCGGTAAGAGGATAATCTGTTTGAACTGCTCAGCATTGAGCCCCAAAATCTGCTCAATCTGGTCACTCACTTCCTTGATCTTATCCCCAAGCTTTTCAATTTCCTGACCACCAATCTTATCCACAATGACTAGAGAAGCCGTCGCCTTTTGCATGGTAGTGCCCCCACCCTGCTTGGCCCTCTCTTGCTGGAGAACTCGGTCAATGCGATAAAGGTGATTGCCTTGTTGGAAATAGAAAGTCACCTTGGTCAAATCATCCTCTGGACCAGCGAAAGTTGACCGCATCTCCTCAACATTACGATCACCACTGGTCGTAGCAAACAAGGCTACCGTCATGGCATCAAAGAGAGTACTCTTACCAGCCCCTGTGTCCCCTCCAATCAAAAAGAGGGGAGCATGGTCAAACTGAGTGAAATTAATAACTTCCTTACGATATGGTCCAAAATTGGTCAATTCTAACTGGACTGGTCTCATTGTCGACTCCTCTCAATCTCCTCAAAAACACTTTCCACAAGGGCAGTCTGTCTCTCAGATAAGACATCGCCCCCAGTTACTGTCTGGTAAAAATCAAATACGATTTCCTGGGGCGACTGCATTTCCAAATCTTTTAAGTGCTGATCAACGGTCAAGTTTTCTTCCCTAACATCACCCAGACGACTGAAAGTAATTTCTACAATGTCTGTCCCATAAATCTCTTCCAGTCGGGCACGCACATTGATACCCTCTAATTCCTTACGACTAGACAGTTGAATATCAAAGGCGAACCAGGCTTTTTGACAAGGTTGATTCTTATAAAATTCAGGTGACATCAAGGTTTCAAAAGATTCCTGTAAAGCCACAATCGGCCGTTTAACCTCTAGAGTATGGAAGGTCTGAGACATATCACCAGACGCATCCAGTTCAAGAATATAGACACCCTTTTCTTCCTTACGCTTGGCTTCTTTGACATTAAAGGCAACTGGACTGCCTGAATATTGCACGCGCTTGGTAGGACTAGCAAAACGCGTATGGATATGCCCTAAGGCAACATAATCGAAAGACTTGAAAAGGTCACTGGTCACATTGGTAAGACCACCTACCGTATTACTGGTTTCAGACAACATCAATTCTCGAAGACCCTGACCATCGCTATCATCCTTCTTAGAAACCGCAAAATGCGCCACCAAGACATGAGCTTTGTCAGGATCAAAAGCTTTTTCCATATCCTCAAGAATGTAGGTCAAGGCATCACCAATCCCCTGAATTTCCTTTCCCTCATCATCCTTATAGTAAATACGAGCATCAATAGGATCGATAAAAGGCAGCAGAAAAATCTGGCAATTCTCCAACTCAATAGGCTCAAAAGCCTCCTCCAAACGTGTACTTAAATGAAGGCCCTGATGTTGAAAGAAGTCACGCCCAAAATGTAAACGTTCAGCCCCATCGTGATTACCACTAATCGCATAGACAGGAATCTGCTCCTCCAGTACCAAGCGGGCCAAGGTCTTATTAAAAAGCTTAATCGCATCCACAGGGGGCACCGCACGGTCATAGAGGTCCCCAGAAATGATAACCCCATCCACTTTTTCGCTAATAGCCAAATCCACAATTTGTTGAAAAGCCCACTCCTGCTCCTCCAACAAAGACCAGCCATTGAGGGTTCGTCCTACATGCCAATCTGACGTATGTAAAAACTTCATGACAACCTCCTCATTCATTTTGTCTTACTTCTATTGTACCTTATCAAGCTAAATACTGCTTAAAAGTTTCATAGGCTTTGATAGTTTTCCCGTTTTTTAGCTGTAAAGATCAAAAAATCTCTCCCAAGCTATCCTGTACTGACCCCAAAAAGTTAGACAATTTATGTAAGCAAAGGATTTAGCTCTGTATTGCACAGGATTGAGTCCTTTTAGTTTTACCTTAATGCATTTGTTGTAGTAATCAATATAGTCTAGACTACCCTGCCTCAATTGGTTAAGTAATTTAAATACCTCTAACCAAGAAAATCAATATTATCTATTCTTTAATTGACTTTTATAGATTCTAAGCATTATCATATAGGTTGGTACTAGTGCACATCTTGTATTTTAGGCAATAATATTTACTCACTTTTCGTTATTGTCAGTACCGATCCTTTTTAAATTTTTCACTATTAAAACCTAAAAAATAATCCGAACCCTAAGGGCTCCTGACTTTACTTTATTCTAGGCCTTTTTTATCCGTAGCTTGTTAGCTGACTTGGAACTAGGCATATAGTATTTACTATTTCCCTACTTGAGATTTTTTTATAAGTCACATGCATTATTCCATCTGAACGAATGGTATGATTTTTATTTCTTTTAGAGAAACACCGGTAATAGTTAATTCCTATCTTAAATCACTTGAAATATATTTATAATGTGTTGGAGTGCTAATCAGTACCGCTTGTAGATTTTTGGAAGATACTAACACACTAATGATTTAATCCCCTTTAAAACATGAAAAGAGAAGCCTCCAAAGCTTCTCTTTTATAATTATCAAATAATGTACAACTAGGATTCTTAATAACTACCTAATTTAGTGGTTCAATCATGAAGCTTAATTGATAGCTATCTGCTGAGCTAAGCAAGAATTCGTCATGAACTGGAGCACCCCATGAGTCGTCACCACCTACACCCATTTGAGCAGCAAGAACTTTAATCCATGTAGCATCAGATTCTTGCAACTCATATTGGTGACGAGCATTTTCAATTTGTTCAGTACTGTTACGCAAAGCACTGAATTCGAATGCTTTATTAAGTGCGGTGAATTTAAGACCATTATGGTTATCATCAGATACTGTGAATTCACGAGTACCATAGTGATTACCAGATTCTTGTGGCATTAGATATGGAGCAAATGTCTTTTCAACAGATGTTTCATATCGACCAAGATAGGCACCAGGAAGTTTATCACGGTAGCTTTCTTCTGCACCGTATCCATAATAGCTAAGGTTTGTAAATTGTGAACCGATAGCAAATTCTAGACCAAATTCAGGGAAGTTTGGCAAACCTGCTTTACCATCATAGTTTGCAGTAACAAAGATTCGACCCTTGTAGTCAACTTGATAAGTTACCTTAACTTCGACATCAGACAAGCCTGGCAATTCATGAACATAAGTCACTTTAACAGAGTCGTCTTCGATTTGAATTTGAGTATCTGTAACTTTACTATAGTTTCCAGCAACCTTCCAGCCTGCCATTTCGAATGGATATCCAGCACCACGATCGTTGTCAGTGTAAGCACGAGTGAAGCTAAGTTTAGGACCTTTCTCAATGAATTCAACACCATTATACTTAGCAGATACTAAAGTATTTTGTGCACGTGAAAGCAAGATTGAGAAGTTTTGTCCTTGAATACCGATGTTGAAGTCGCCTTCAACAACATTCAAAGGTGCTTTAACTGGTGTTTCAGTGCTAATCTTTTCAACAACATATTGACCACGAACAATTTCATGACCTTTAGGAGCCCATTCAGTTGCTTCCCTCAGAACACAAGCAACTTCGTAAATTTGTTCAGAATTTGAAGCCTCGACTACAAAGTTAACTGGGAATGTTGCTTCTTCGCCTGGTTTAACATCAAAGTGATATTCACTTTCACTAACTTTTCTACCATCTTCGTAAACTCTAGCTAGGAAAGTATAAGCAGAAAGATCTTCGAAGAGATTATCATTCTTGATAGTTACTGATTTTTCATCAACAGCAATCTTAATATTAGAGTAAAGATGTTTAACTGTTTGAAGTTTTGGAGTTAGGGTACGATCTGCAAAGACGATACCATTTCCACAAAATTCGTAGTCAGAAGGTCTATCATGCCAGTCACCACCATATGATAGGAATTCGCTACCATTTGGAAGTGTTTTGTAAATAGCTTGGTCAATGAAGTCCCAAATAAATCCACCTTGGTATTCTGGATATTTCTCTAAGTCAGTGTAGAGTTGCAATCCACCACCAGAGTTACCCATTGTGTGCATGTATTCACATGAAATATAAGGTTTTTGAGGTTTGTTAGTTAGGTTACCTGAAGCAAAGTGTTTATCACTAACGCTTGAAAGATCAACTAGTTTACCAGTTGTGAGGTATTCTTCGATATCAGCTGGTTTCGCATACATACGACTTTCGATGTCTGTAATGTAATCAAACTCACGACACCATGCAACACCTTCATAGTGAACTGGACGAGTATTGTCAACACTACGGAAGTAATCAGCCATGTCAGCAATATCTTTACCAGCATATGATTCATTACCACAAGACCAAATGATAACACTAGCGTGGTTCTTATCGCGTTGGAACATGTTATTGGCACGATCCAAACAAGCAGGCAACCATTCTGGTTCACTAGCTGGGATATTCCATGAAGGTTCGCATAGACCAAGTTTTTGCCATGTACCGTGTGTTTCAAGGTTGGCTTCATCGATAACATAAAGTCCATATTCATCACACAATTCATACCAACGTGTTTGGTTAGGATAGTGTGAAGTACGAACAGCATTGATGTTATGTTGTTTCATCACTTTGATATCCCAAAGCATATCTTCTTCAGTGATACAACGTCCTGTTCTAGCGTTAAATTCGTGTCTGTTAACCCCTTTAAAGACAATTCTCTTACCATTCAAAAGCATAAGTTTATCTTTAATTTCAAAGCGTCTAAATCCAACTTTAACTGGAACGACTTCAACAACTTGGTCATCATCCAAAACATGAAGGATCAAATCGTAAAGTTTAGGACTTTCAGCACTCCAAGGTTTGATTTTAAGATTTTCAAGACTTACAGATAGTTCACCGTCACCATTAACAGATGCATCACCTTCTGTAACGATGCCTTCATAATCTGAAAGAACATATTTAATCTTCTTGTCTTCATAATCACCAACAGTCTTCAAATCAATATCCAATTGACCTGCTTTTGTTTGGTAATCATAATCTCCCTTAACAAAGAGATCTTGAACGTGAACTTTTGGAATAGCATACAAGTAAACATCTCTAAAAATACCGTAAAGTCTCCAGAAGTCTTGGTCTTCCAACCAGCTTGCTGTAGAGTAACGATAAACAGCTACCGCCAACTTGTTATCACCTTCAACAAGGTAATCACTAATTTCAAATTCACTAGGTGTAAATGAATCTTCACTGTATCCTACGAAGTTACCATTGACCCATACAAAGATGGAAGTAGCAACCCCTTGGAATGAGATAAATACTTTTTTATCTTTTAATGCATCATTCAAGGTAAAATGTTTAACGTATGATGCAACAGCATTTGATTCTTGAGGAACTTGAGGTGGACGAAGGAATTCTTTACCATCCCAAGGATATTGGGTATTCACATATTGTGGAGAACCAAAACCTTGAAGCTCTAAATGACCTGGTACATTGATGAAATTCAAATCAGTTTCATCAAATTCTGTTTTATAAAAGTCTTTTAAAACCTGATTTGTATTCTGAGCATAGTGAATTTTCCATTTTCCATTAAGAGATTGTCTTAACTTCATCTCCCCTTCAGAAAATTCTTCAAGAGATTCAAAATACTTATGATCTGAGTGAGCATCAACAGTATTAACGCTAACAATCTTTGGATCGTTTAAATAAGTTTGAATTTTTTCAGTCATGTTCATAGATTATTCTCCTTTTTTGAAGGTAATAACTTCAGACAAAGCTTCTACCTTTTCTCCAACTTTTTGTTCAAGATGGAAAGCACTGAATTTTCTGAATTAGTTACAGTGACAAGTACTGTGTCATCAAGACCATTTTTCTCAATAATTGGTGATCCAGAACTTCAAGAAGTTTTTCGTCCAACATTCAACACAGATCACCTTGTTCTACGTAACTAATGAATCCTTCACCATTAAGTTTAACTGTTCCGATGCCAACGTGGATAAGAACAATGACACCATCTTCACTTTCAATACCAACTGCATGGCGAGTAGGAAGAACTTGACGAATGGTACCACTAATTGGTGCAAAGACAGCTCCATCAGTAGGTTTAATGGCGAAACCTTTACCCATGCTACCTGAAGCAAAGTGTTCATCATTAACACTTGAGAGGTCAACCAAATGACCAGTTGTAGGGTTTTACAAGAGATACGACGTTAGCTTTAACTTCATTTTCAGAAGTTGCTACGCTAAAGCGATGTTCCAATTCTTCGACGATTTCAGCGTGACGTGCTTCAGTCAAAGTGATTTTACGAGCAACAATGAAGGCACCGATAAGCATTGTTGCTGCTGGGAAAGCAAACATGCCAAGCTTTAAAGATAAACTGTTGATGTGTTGTAATTGTTGATGCTGAGGCACCTGTTGTCATACCGGCAGCTACGGCAAATGTAGAAACAAGCCAGTTTGACATCGCACCACCAAGTTTATCAATAAGTGGACGAACTGACAAAGTAAGTGATTCATCACGGTGTCCCGTTTTCCATTGACCATATTCTACTGAGTCAGAGATAATCATAAAGACAACAAGGAACACAAGAGGTTGTGGAATGAAGAAGAGTTCAGCTGCAGTCAAGATTATTGGAAGTGATGTACCTGCAATACTAAAGATTCCGATACCCCCGAGCATTACTGCAATACATCCGTAGAACAAACGTTTACGGTTGAATTTATCAGCTAGGGTAGGGAAGAGTGAAACTGAAACCAAACCAACAACTGTATTCAATCCGTAAAGAATTGAGTATTTACCTGAATCACCAAGGATAAATGTGAAATAATAAAGTTGAAGAGCATTAAGTGTATTAATACCAAGACCATAGAACCAATATCCAAGAGATAACCACATCAATTGGTCGTTTTGACCAAGAACCTTAAAGACTTGTTTAAGGCTAGTTTTTTCGTTATTATCACGAATTTTTGACTCAACTTCACGTGTACCAATACCAACAGCAATTGATGTAATCACACCAATGAGAGCAACGATAAATGCAAACCAGAACCATCCAGATTTATCTCCAGAGCCACTATTGTTCGTCATAGAGAAGAACAAAACGATTGGCATGATGGCAACACCTACAATATTGGCACCAATCGTAGAACCAATACGGGCAAAAGTTGCCATTTTTTCACGTTCGTGACTATCAAGAGACAAGGCAGGAATCATTGACCAGAAACCGATATCTTTAATCGAGTAGAAGACATCCATTACAAGGTAGATAATTCCAAAAAGTACAAGGTACAAGAAAGGATTTGTTTTATTCAAACCACCTAAATCGGTGAAGAGAAGCAACAAGGTGATAGAACTGATGATACCACCACCAACTACCCATGGTTTGAATTTACCATACTTAGTATTAGTGTTATCAATCATATTACCGATCAATGGATCGATAAATACTTCCAAGATACGCAAAATAGAGATAATGTTAGTGATTAATAGTACGTAGTGACTATTTTGCTTTGGATCACCTGTGTTAAACAAGTGAGTTGTCACAAACATGATAAAGTATGTTGACAAGGTTGCATAGAAGACGTCGTTACCAAAAGCACCAGCTGCGTAGGATAAACGAGACTTCATCTGACCTTTAGATTTTTCCATTTCGGAAACCTCCTATTATTTGAATACGTTTACATTATATGAAAATTGGTTTATGCAGTCAATAATTTCAGTGTTTTTTACTAAAATTTTACTAATACATGGTTATCTTGATGAATTAAAGTATTGGAAGCCAATTTCATAGTTTACACTATGACCTTTATCTAAGATAATATCTCCAAAACCTTTGTGATTAACGGCATCTGGAAGGGTTTGAGCTTCCATAGCAATAGCTTCACGCCTTTTTGCCATTTTGCCTTTATCTCTTGCAAAGTAAATATTATCTTCGATATCATCCATCGTAAAAATGACTAAACCATTTCTGTTTGAGAAGATTTCAATACCATCTCCACTTTCTTTGTCATGCAAAATAGCTACTTCTTTCACATGATCACAAGTTCCCCCTCCAACTACAAAGGCATCATCAAAACCATTATTTGCTTCAATTCGAGGTAGCAAGTCAGTTGTCTTTCTAAAATCATAATTCGTTTCATCTACATTAAATTTTTTGTCCTGTTGGAATTAACTCAGAATCCAACTCTAAACGATAGTCTGAATAGATTTGTAACTCATGACTTGATAAATCCTGTTTGTCGCTAAGATTAAAGTAAACATGGTTTGTCGGATTAAAAATTGTTGACTCTGTAACATCGAAGGCTTCAAAGAGTATTGTTAAGCGGTTATTATTGTTAAGTCTATAACTAATAGAGACTGTCACATCACCAGGAAAGCCATCTACACTTGAATAAAGTCTTCTAATAAATTTTGTCTCAACATATTCATCATTCAGGTTTGTGACATAGTTCCAATTTTGGACCTGCATTCCTTTTGGACCGCCATGTAAGCAGTTTTCTCCCTCATTCTTAGGAAGGCTATAAAGAACCATATTATGAGTATACGAAGCTTTCCCAATTCTTCCAGCAACCCTACCAATGGACTGGCAGGCACATAAATTATTCTTATAGTAATCCTCGAAATCACTGAAACCAAGTACTATATTTTTAAGAGCACCAGTTTCCGTTGGAACCAAAAACTCCTGAAGTGTAGCACCTGTTGTGAGTGTGGAAATGACAACACCATTATTATTTTCCATTGAAATTTTACTGACATCGCCTGAATCAACTTTTCCAATAATTTCGCAGCTTATTTTCATATTATTTCCTCAAAAAACAAAGAGTACAACAATTATATATACTCTTTGTTTTTTTGTTTATTATTTTAATTATCCTCGATCATCGTACCCTTTTGGATGGCTAGAATGCCATGCCCAAGCACTTGCGATGATTTTTTCGATGTTATCAAATTGTGGTTTCCATCCAAGAACTGTACGTGCTTTTTCAGATGAAGCAATCAATATATCAGGATCACCAGGACGACGATCAGCTTTTTCAGCTGGAATCTCTTTACCAGTTACCTTACGAGCTGCTTCAAGAATTTGAAGGTTTGAGAAACCTGTTGATGAACCTAAGTTAAAGGCTGTAGATTCATTACCTTTACGAAGATATTCAACAGCAAGGAGGTGAGCGTCCGCCAAGTCGAATGGATGCACATAGTCACGAACGTTAGTCCCGTCTGGAGTATTGTAGTCATCCCCAAAGATCATGATTTTTTCACGAACACCTTGAGCTACTTGAAGAATAATCGGTAGAAGGTGAGTTTCTGGATCGTGGTCCTCACCAATCGAACCATCAGGTTTGGCACCCGCCACATTAAAGTAACGAAGAGGAACATACTTGATGCCGTAGGCTTGGTCTGACCACTTCATAATGGTTTCCATCATCAACTTACTTTCACCATATGGGTTGATAGGATTTTGTGGTGTTGTTTCAAGAATTGGAATTTCTTCTGGAATTCCGTAAGTTGCTGCTGTTGATGAGAAGACAATGTATTTAACACCGCATTCGTTCATAACCTCAAGCAATTTAACCATTCCAGCTGTGTTGTTATCAAAATATTTGAGTGGTTTTTCCATTGATTCACCAACCAAAGAATAGGCCGCAAAGTGAATAACAGCATCAACATCAGGGTTTTCTTTGAAGACCTTTCTCATAAAATCCTGATCAGAAAGATCGCCTTGATAGAAAATAGCATCTGGATGTACGGCAGCACGGTGACCTGTTACCAAACTATCTACTACTACTACTTTTTCTTGACCTTTTTCAACTAAGCGATCAACCATGTGAGAACCTGATATAACCAGCTCCACCTAATACTAAAATTGCCATTTCTTATCTCCTTTCTTCAGAAAAAAACCAATTCATCAGCTAAAATTTACAAAATCTACAAATGCTTTAAACTGATCCAAGCCTTCACTATTAGTCTTATAAACACCTGCATCTTCTAGTACACGAGCAAAGATATCTGCAACAGATTGTCGAACAACTTCTGTCACTTCCTCAGCCGTAATATTTGGATTTTGAGCTTTGAGTTCATCTGCCCATTCTTGGTGAATTGGAGCAACTTGGTTACCTTGACCTAATAGATAATCTTCAACATCTTTAAGTTCTGTTTTCAAACGAGGTGGAAGAATGGCCAATCCCATAACTTCAATCAAACCAATATTTTCTTTCTTAATATGTTGAACATCTTTATGTGGGTGATAGATACCGTCTGGATATTCTTCAGAAGTTTGATTGTCACGAAGAACCAAATCCAATTCAAATTTGCCGTCTTTTCTACGAGCAATTGGAGTAATGGTGTGGTGAGGTTGTCCATCAGACTCAGCCAAGACCCCAGCTTTTTCGTCTGAATAACCACGCCAGCAATTTAGGATTTTAGTTGCAAGAGCGATAAGTCTTTCCTTGTCTTCACTTCTTAGACGAAGAACAGACATAGGCCAATTAACGATGCCAGCCTCAACATCAGAGTAACCATCAAAGCTAACTTTTTCTTTAATGCCTGCTACTTCCATTGGGAAGGTATGGCGACCACCTTGATAGTGTTCATGTGTAAGAATTGAACCACCTACAATTGGAAGATCGGCATTTGAACCTGCGAAGTAACCAGGGAATGCTTCAACAATTGTTAGGAGACGGCCAAACGTCAATGGACTGATGTGCATTGGTTCGTGCTTACCATAAAAGAAGATAGAATGTTCGTTAAAGTAGGCATAAGGCGAGTATTGGAAGCCCCACTCCTTGTCTTCCATTTGGAAACGAACAACACGGTGATTGCTGCGGGCTGGGTGATTAATGCGACCCAAATAACCTTCATTTTCCATACAAAGTTGGCATTTTGGATAATCAGAAGCTACCGCATTTTTAGCTGCAGCGATGGCTTTGGGATCTTTTTCAGGTTTTGAAAGGTTAATCGTAATTTCCAAGTCACCGTATTTAGTTGGTGCTTTATAAGCAATATTTTGTGCAATGGCTTTGACTTTCACATAATCATTTCGTTTACTTTGTGCATAAAAGTCAGCAATTGCTTGCTCTGGGTTAGATTTATAAGTATCCCAGAAGTTACGATTGACAACGCTCGGTCTTGGTGTAATTAAGTCCATGAGTTGAGCACCGATGATATCTTGTTCTTCGTTAAGTTCACCTACGGAACCAGCTTTAACACCTGCTTGAAGCAACTGGTCTTTAAGGTCAATCAATTCAGAGCTATCTGTTTCAACATCAGCAACTCCTTCTCCAACCAAAGTAAAAACATTTGTTTGTCAAATAGATACGGTCCAATTCCTCATAATCACTATTTTCAATAACCTGAGTTACAAAAGTGTTTACTAAATTTTCAGCCATAATCTCTACTTCTTTTCTCATTAATCAAGTACTCGTGAACCACCAGTTACTTCGGCAATATAGAAGCTTGGTGCATAACCAACGACTTCTTCATAGCGTTGACCAACTGCTTTTTTGAAGTCTTCAACTTTGTCTTTAGTTTACAAGTGCAATGGCACATCCACCGAAACCAGCTCCTGTCATGCGGGCTCCTAATACTCCTTCTTGTTCCCAAGCTGTGTGTGCCAAAGTATCAAGTTCAAGACCTGTAACTTCGTAATCATATTCCAATGACACATGAGAAGCATTCATAAGGCGTCCAAAGCCTTCCAAATCTCCTGCTTCAAGAGCTTTACGAGCTTGAAGTGTACGTTGATTTTCAAGAACTACATGGCGTGCACGTTTGATACGGTTTTCATCTTTAATCAAATAGCTGTATGCATCAAATGTCAAGAAGTCTAATTCACCGAGAGTTTGGATATCCAATTTTTCTTGTAGTTCAGATACTGCTGTTTCACATTCAGCACGACGTTCATTGTATTTAGAATCAGCCAATTCACGACGTTTGTTAGTGTTCATGATGACTACGACATTATCCTTGAGGTCAAGGGGTACCAAGTCATACTTTAGAGTATTTGTGTCCAAGTAAATCGCACATTGATCAGTTCCCATACCAATAGCGAATTGGTCCATGATACCAGAGTTAACGCCAATAAAGTCATTTTCCGTTTGTTTTCCGATTTTAACCAAGTCCAGGCGTTCCAATTTAATGTCATAAAGTTTTTCAACAATAACACCAATCAATAATTCCAAAGATGATGATGATGACAAGCCTGATCCGTTTGGAATGTTACCATAGATGTAAATATCCATACCTGAATCAATCGTATGCCCAGCTTCTTGCAAGAAATGAAGAACACCTTTTGGATAGTTTGTCCAGTTGTGTTCTTTTTCAAAACGAAGATTTTCAAGTGGCACTTCGATGATTCCCTTCTCTTCAAAGTTAGCTGAGAAGAAACGCAAAACTTTGTCATCACGTTTGCGGGCTGCTCCGTAAGTACCTAGGGTAATAGCTACCGGAAGGACGTTACCTCCATTGTAGTCCGTATGCTCACCAATCAAATTAATACGACCTGGTGAAAAGAAAGTATGATCTGCTTCTACACCAAAAACTTCTTTAAACTTTTCTCTTAACTGTGATGTATTCATAGGATGTATCTCACTTATTCTTTTTGTTTATACTGAAATCGTAACCCCTTTCACATGGAAAATCAATATTTTTACTATTTTTTTAGTAAAATATAGGTAAAAAATAAAAGTTATGTTATACTGAAATATGAGGAGGATACTATGGCTACATTAGCAGATATCGCAAAATTAGCAGGTGTATCTATTTCAACTGTTTCACGTGTTCTTAATAAAGATGAAACTCTTTCCGTAACAGAGGATACTAGACATCGGATATTAACTATCGCTGATGAAATCGGATATACTAAATACAAAACAATTAATAATTCAAAAAAAGAAAAGTATCAAGTGGCAATTATTCAATGGGTTAGTGAAGAACACGAGTTAGATGACATCTACTATTATAATATTAGACTTGGTATTGAAAAAAGAGCCTATGAACTAGACTACGAGATGCTTCACTTTTTCAACGACATTCCTTCAAGTCTAGGAGAGGAGGTCGTTGGTGTACATATGTATCGGAAAAATTTAGTCGTGAACAAATTGCGAAACTAGAAAGACTAAAAAAGATTCTGGTCTTTGTTGATAGTGATACTCTTAATCAAGGACATCCATGTGTTACTACTGATTTTGAAAACTCCGTACAATCGGCACTCTGTTATCTTAAAGAACAAGGTTGTAATAATATAGGCCTACTCATTGGGCAAGAAAAAACAACAGATGCAACTGAAATCATCTCTGATCCTCGTTTACGTTCTTATCGGAACTACTGTATGGAAAAGGGAATCTATGACCCTCTTTTTATTCTGACTGGTGACTTCACTGTCCAATCTGGCTATGAACTTCTTGATTCTAAGATTAAGAGTGGAGCTACTTTACCTGATGCTTACTTTGCGGCTAGTGATAGTCTAGCTATTGGTGCACTCAGAGCACTTCAGGAAAATGGTATCAAGGTCCCTGACGACATTCAAATTATCTCTTTTAACGATACAACTCTAGCTAAACAAGTGTATCCTCCACTTTCTAGTGTCACTGTCTATACAGAAGAAATGGGACGAACAGCTATGGATATTCTCAATAAACAATTATTAGCACCTCGAAAAATACCAACACTTACTAAACTAGGAACAAAATTAACATTAAGAAACAGTACAAAATAGGTAAATCATATCTTCACTATTTTCTACGGTTTTGAGATCATAATTACAATATTCAGATAAATGATACCTTTTACTCCATGTCTAGTTTTTTAGAGATAATGATTTGAACCATAAACCTGAATAGGAAAATAACATACATAAATTGATTTAAACTAGAGATTTTCATAGAATAACAAATACTAAGGAAATACTATACCTGCTCAATCTCTTTTTAAAGCACTTTAAAAGACAGTACTAATTTAAACAACAATAATCCGTCTTACTTCATCAAGAGTGAGATGGATTATTTTTTCACCATTAAAAGTTTGAAAGCAGGCTCAATTATCTACTCACCCCAAATAGATTGAATCCCATAGTCAAACTAAGGAAATTCACTATTTTTGAACTAAGTCAGTGTAAAAGCGTACGCAAAACACCACCTTACTGTACTGACCCCGAAAAAATTAGACAATCAATTTAAGTAAAGGATTTAGTTCAGTATTGCACTAGGACTGAGTCCTTTTAGTTTTACCTTAATGCATTTGTTGTTGTAAATAATTAATATAGTCTAAAATAGCTTGTTCCAATTTCTCAAGTACCTATAACGTCTTCTCATAACCATAAAATATCTCAGACTTAAGAATTTCAAAGAAGGATTCCATCATGCCATTGTCTGGACGATTCCCCTTACTTGTCATGGACGGTTGGATTCCTTTCTCTTCTAAAAATCGATGATAATACTGATGTTGATATTGCCATCCCTGGTCACTATGGAGAAAGATTATAAGCAATAAGTTCACTATTGAAACCATTTAAAACGAGTAATAAATAGAGTTTTTGGCTGCTTGTTGGAATGGCAAATCTGTATAGCGCTTTTCCATTGTTTTAGATGCTTCGAACTGGCGTTGGATGAGATTCTCTGCTTTCATACCAACCTCTCCTTGATATGAAGAATACTTGCGTCTACGACGAATTAGAGCGGTTAGACCAAGAACTCTCATCAGACGTTAGACCTTCTTATGATTCACTACAAAACCACGATTCCTTAATTCATATATTTGAATTTTATCTTCATAACTCAATTTCATAATAAAAGCACCCAAAAGTTAGACCTTCTCTGTCTAACTTTTTGGGGTGCAATTCATTTTCGCCAAAGGGAATTCTTTCATCTATTATTTGAAAATAGAACTTGTGAAACTATCTGTCTCTTGTAGGAGTTTCTTATAGACAGCTTCTTTGAGTTTCGTCGTATGACTTGTTGACACAGATTTATTCCCCTTATTATCTGTTTTAATAGTTGCAGCATCTTTTGCTACTGCAGCTTTAAACAAGGCTAATAAACCATCATAAGAGATTATTGTTGTACCGTCAATTGCAACTGTCGTCAAACCACGTGATGATTTGTCTTTCACTTCTTTGAAATAGGCCTTCTTGAAGTCTTCTAGTAAGTTGAACTGACCATCAGAAATCTTGCTAATGATAAAGTCGTCTCCAAGGGTGTCCTTACCAGCCGCTTTTGCTTCTTGTTTATACTTGTTAGTTGCATAACCTAGGAAGCCTTTTTCATAGCCATAGTAACCCCAGAGTCTGAAGGTGTTATGCTTGAAGGACATAGCTCCTGGAGATCCCTCACTGGTATTACCACCATAAATAGCAGACATCATAGGGACATTGACATAGGCAGAAGAGAAATCATCTGGTTTATAGACACCATTCCCAGGACCACGATTGGTCATAAAGTTATTATCTACAAGGTCATCAATAGAAGTCAAGTTAATAGCCTTTTCACTATCACTTAGAGAACGAACCTGGTCGTATTGATTTTTACTGTTACCTCGTAACTGTTTATCTACCTTCTTGAACCATGCGTTATTGAGGTCCTGATTTCCTTGACTGAGGACTGCTTCCCCTTCAAGTGAGTCAAGAAGCATGAGGGTATCGTTGTAACCCTTCATGTAACGGTCGATGGCTTCACGTGAGTTCAACTTGTTTGGATTAGTGTTGTACCACTGATTACCGTCATTTTCTCTTTCAAAGGACATGTTCAGTCCTAAGGTACCGTATCCACCTTGATGCCCCTGAGTAGCTGGTGATTGAAGAAGACCTTGGGCATAAGCTTCAACGTCTGTTCCTTCACGACGACCATAATCTCCAAAGTAGGCAATACGGTCATTGAAGTGGGTAGTTTCATGCGTAAAGGCCGAAGCACCGTACTCACTAATCACATGTTAGACATGACGTAAGTAACCTTGGCACGATTATCATATGGATTGTCATAGATAGCAGCATAGGCACCAGCCATGGCTCCATTGTCTCCATAGTACGCACCAACTGGACCATAGATTTCACGAATTGGCGCATAGACTTCCGTACTGTTCTTGAATTGGCCGTAACACTCTGGCCAACCTGGCCAATCATGACCCCAGACATAGAAACCTTCCCAGACAGGATTGACAATATCTTTGAACAACCTGTTTTTAACTTTGTCTGTAGCCAATCTATGCCAGAAATCAAGGTAGTTTGATTTGACGTTGGGCAGCTAAATCAATCTCAGATTTCAATTTTTCAAGAGTCGTATTGTACTTGTTATCTGTTCCATAAGACATGGTGTCATAGGTTGAAATCAAGAACATCTCTGTCTTATCAAGATTCAATAATGGTAGAATCATTTTTCTGTGTAGACCACGTGTTAAGTTATCTTAAGCACGATACTTGTGCTCGCCAACACCTTCATTTTGAGACGCCTTTTCTACAACGTAGACCTTATCCTTAGTGGCATTGATAAACCAATCATTCATATTGTCGATAGTCGTAAAAAGTTTTCGATTGTAGTTGAGGAAGTCGTTTAAATCCCCAGATTTAGTATATTTCGCTAGAACTTCACCGAAAGAATCATATGTTCTTGAGCCACTGATATTATTTTCCTTAGAGCCAATTTCAATTAATATGATGTAATTTTAACAATATCTGTTATACTATCTTTAGTTAAGTTTCTTCACTTATGGAGATAGAAGGTTTCATATTTGAGAACAGAATAGAATCATTCGATACAGGCTAGATTAGTTTCTACTGAATATGCTTTTTTTGACCATAACAAAACACTCCTGTTTCTAGTTTACCAGAATTCAACAAGAGTGTTTTCTTGTGTCTCATTTTATGGGTGCAGTGCCAGTCCAAGCGTTTTTATGTTCGAAAACTCATTTTGTTTGACTTTTAGCCAACTCCAGACAGTAGGCCTTCATATGACAATGAGGGCAAGTCAGTTTACGAGTCCTTGGTGTATGACTTGCAAGAGCAAACTCTTTAAAACTAGGATCGAAGATCTTATGACAGTTAGGACAGAGGTATTCAAACTGCTTTCTATAATGAAGTACCAATAGGTTCACTACTATAATAAAAGCAGGGCAGACGATAAACAAACCTCTAGGATCCTTAAAATAATAACTAACAATCAGTAGACTTACCAGATAAAGAAGGGAGATTAGAACGATACTCTCATAAATTCTCCACTACAAATGATGCCATGATTTTTGATTTTCCATAAGACGTGAAATGTCTGATAAATCATCCAGCGAAAGTTGACTTCGTTTAGCAGTTACTTTTTGCAAGTGACGGGCACGTTTTAGTTTGACCTCTATCTCCTTCGAAGACTTTTCCAAGCTCTCGATCTGGTCTGTCAACAAAAGCTCTAAAACCTGTTCCCTATTTTCCTCTTGCGAGAGGTTTTTGATTTGATTAATTGAGAAATCCAAATCTCTTAAGAAACAAATGACTTTCAGGCGTTCCAAGTCTGATTCGTGGTAAATTCTCCGACCACCCTCTGTGACTTTAGATGGCGTCAAAATACCTCGTTGATCATAGTACTGAACAGTCCTGACAGACACTTCTGCTTCTTTAGCCAACTCTCCTGTTGAAAACGTCGACATCTCAGTCACCACCTTTTAAGATTTTCTATCAAAAGAGGACATTTGCCACCCTTGATACCTAGATTCTACCTTATAACGTGAGGGAATATGCAAGACATAACCCTAGAGGGATTTTCTTTTCTTAAAGAAAAAGTTAGTCATCACTCTTTACAGCCTTTACAGCTCCTGTAAAACTTTAGTCGAAGAGGCCACCTAAATCTAGGGCAGCAAAAGGATTGTTACTGACTTCTTCCTGTTGCTCCAAAAGCTCGGCATTCTCATCTAATTCGAGAAACTTCTTGTAAATTTGAGCGGTCATCCGAGCATCCTCCAAACTGTTATGACCATGTCCCTTAATTCCAAAGAAATCTGCCACACTAGTCAACTTAAGGTTAACAATACCATTCAAATCAGAAGCACGACGGTCAAAAGCCTCGTCAAAAACATCTAAAGCATATTGCTCTTCCAAGTTTAAACCATTTTCAGCTAGAATAGGCAAATCTGATTTAAGTGCATTATAACCGATAAGTGGTGTATTACCAATAAATGCCTTAAACTCTGCCAAAACCGACTCTAACTTTGGAGCCTTGGCAATCTTATCTGCTGTAATCCCTGTTAAACCATTGATAAAGGACTGCAAAGGAACATTCGAATAGACAAAAGAATCAAACTGGTCCACCTCCTTGTGCTGTCCCATTTTAACCGCCGACACTTGGATGATATGGCTAACGCCATCCACCGTATTAAACTCCAAATCAAAGGCAATATATGTTTCTAAATTTTCCATCTTAATCTCCTACAATAGTTAAAGCTGAGACTGAGTCTCAGCTTCTTTTTTATTTTCCAAATAGACGTCCAAAGAAACCTTTTTTAGCAGTTTCTTCTTGTTTAATCTGGATTTTTTCCACTTGAGCCTTGGCTTCGTCAATCTCTACCTTAGCTTCATCAAGCTCCAATTTAAGCTCTTCTTTGTCCTTCATAGCAGTCAAGGTCAATTGCTGCTGCTGATCAATTTGCTTGTCTTTTTCAGCAATTTGCACGTCTTTGACACGCAATTGATTGTCCATGTTTGATAACTGCTCATCCTTGGCCTTCAACTGAGCATAGAGACGAGCAATCTCAGAGTTTTTCTCGTCTACAAGAATCTCTAACAACTCACGTTGTTTTGTTTCTTCATCAATTGGCTCATCTTCAAATATAGTTTTCTTGTAGATTTCCTCCAACTTAATCAAGCCACTACGCTTAACGACAGTAACTCCTTTAGCATTTTTTTCAGTATCTTCTTCTGGAAGTTGTTTGACACGATTATTGACTGCTTGACGACTAACGCCAAGGATTTCAGCAATCTCGCTGACGGTCATTTCAATACTCATAATAGCCTCATTTCCTCTTGGAATTTCTTACTATGAGAATATCATAATCACACCTGTCTGTCAATTTGACAAGTCATTCAGGACATTTGAAGAATTACTTACGAATCTATTTTTCCTTTCATTTTTCAAACAATTTAGATAGGAAGGCAGGCTTTTGATAAACTATTTTTGGGTATAAATATGTTATAGAAGGAAAATCTTTGGCTTAACTGATTGGTACTTCCATAGTAAGTGTAGTTGCTACCGAATCTGCCTATTCAGGAATGGTGGGACAATTCTGCATGGTTTGGGATTTTCATTCTTGCTCCAATTATTGACAGTGTTCACGTAACTCTCGTTACAAAACTACTTATTATAGAGGCACATTAGCTTCAACGGTCTTACTGTTGGAGTTTTTTTGTTGACAATCCAAAGCCCACTATAGCCTCATATTACCAAACCGGATTGAAAAAAGCCCTAAATTATGCCATAATAAACAATAAACAAATGCAAGATAGAAAGAACGAGTCCTATGAAAAACTTCCGTAATGATATCAAAATCAATGATTTGGCCCAGCCCTTCTTAGAGCAAATTATTGAACAAATGACTACTGTATTCGACCCTGAAATTGAGCTAGATATCTACAATCTTGGTTTGATTTATGAAATCAACATTGATGAAAATGGTCGCTGCTACTTTCTTATGACCTTTACCGATACTGGCTGTGGCTGTGAAGAGACCATGCCATATGAAATCTCTGAAAAACTAAAAGCAATTGATGGCATTAATTCTGTCAAAGTAGAAACCACTTACTCACCAGTCTGGAAGATGACCCGTATTAGTCGTTATGGCCGTATTGCTCTAGGTATCTCACCTCGGGGCGGAAAATAAAACCAAAACCGATTGGACATTTCCAATCGGTTTTTTATTAAGAAGACAGTGTATAGACATTACTAACTCACACAACACCCTAAAACTTAGAATCATAAAAATCACATCGCACAAATATACGATGTGATTTTGTTTTATAGTATGTGATTAAGCTTTACCTGATTTATCCATATTCCAGAAGTCAGTAACCGCACCACGTGATGCTGATGAAACGATGTGAGCATACTTACCGAGGACACCACGGCTATAAAGTGGTGGTAACTCAGTTTCTGCTTACGTTTCGCCAACTCTTCGTCTGGTACATGCATAGTGATTTCTTTGGTATCCTGGTCAACTGTAACCATATCACCTGTACGGAGGTAGGCAATCGGTCCACCAACTTGAGCTTCAGGAGCAATATGACCTACAACAAGTCCGTAAGTACCACCTGAGAAACGTCCATCAGTCAAGAGGGCAACCTTGTCTCCTTGTCCTTTACCAACAATCATTGATGACAATGACAACATTTCTGGCATACCAGGACCACCCTTAGGACCTACAAAACGTACAACAACTACATCGCCGTCAACGATTTCGTCAGAAAGAACTGCCTCGATGGCATCTTCTTCTGAGTCAAATACTTTAGCAGGACCAGTAATGTTACGCACTTTAACACCTGATACTTTGGCAACAGCACCTTCTGGGGCCAAGTTACCTTTCAAGATAATCAATGGACCATCGGCACGTTTAGGATTTTCAAGTGGCATGATAACTTTTTGACCTGGTGTCAAATCATCGAAAGCTTCCAAATTTTCTGCAACAGTCTTACCAGTACACGTGATACGATCACCGTGAAGAAAACCATTCTTAAGAAGATATTTCATAACGGCTGGCACACCACCAACATTGTAAAGGTCTTGGAAGACATATTGACCTGAAGGCTTCAAGTCAGCCAAGTGAGGCACGCGCTCTTGGAAATCGTTGAAGTCTTCAAGCGTTAAATCAACGTTAGCCGCATGAGCGATAGCAAGCAAGTGAAGAGTGGCATTTGTTGAACCGCCAAGCGCCATTGTAACTGTGATGGCATCTTCAAAGGCTTCACGTGTCAAGATATCTGATGGCTTAAGTCCCATTTCTAGCATTTTTACAACTGCACGACCTGCTTCTTCGATATCAGCCTTCTTCTCAGCTGATTCTGCAGGGTGAGATGATGATCCTGGAAGGCTCATCCCCATAACCTCAATTGCTGTTGCCATTGTGTTAGCAGTATACATACCACCACAACCACCAGGGCCAGGGCAGGCATTACATTCAAGATTTTTAACCTCTTCGGCAGTCATATCTCCGTGGTTCCATTTACCGATACCTTCGAAAACAGAAACCAAGTCGATATCCTTACCGTTAAGATTACCCGGTGCAATCGTACCACCGTAAGCAAAAATAGCTGGAATATCCATGTTGGCAATAGCAATCATTGAACCTGGCATGTTCTTATCACAGCCACCAATAGCAACAAAGGCATCGACATTGTGACCACCCATAGCAGCTTCGATTGAGTCAGCAATAATATCACGAGATGTCAATGAGAAACGCATCCCTGGTGTCCCCATGGCAATACCATCTGCAACGGTAATTGTACCAAATTGAACTGGCCAAGCACCCGCATCTTTGACACCCTCTTTGGCAATTTGACCAAAACCGTGCAAGTGGATATTACATGGCGTGTTCTCAGCCCAAGTTGAGATAACCCCAACAATAGGCTTTTCAAAACTATCATCCGTCATCCCAGTCGCACGAAGCATAGCACGGTTAGGTGATTTAACCATGCTATCGTAGACAGAAGAACGGTGTTTCATGTTATTTTCAGACACGATGTTTTCCTCCATAGTTAGTAACCATTCTAATTTAAAATTGTACTCCTATTTTAACATAAATTGTCTAAAAAATCTGACCATTTACCAACTATTTTCTCTTTTTAAATTATGCTAAAATAAAACTATGGAATATTTTGATACTATCGTTATTGGTGGGGGACCTGCTGGCATGATGGCGACCATCGCCTCAGCCTTTTATGGCCAACAAACCCTTCTGATTGAAAAAAATAAACGTCTCGGTAAGAAACTAGCTGGTACTGGTGGTGGACGTTGTAACGTCACTAACAATGGAACTCTGGACGATCTCTTAGCAGGTATTCCAGGTAATGGACGTTTCCTCTATAGCGTCTTTTCTCAATTTGATAATCACGATATTATTGCTTTTTTCGAGGACAATGGTGTCAAACTCAAGGTTGAGGACCACGGTCGTGTTTTCCCTAAGACAGATAAATCACGTACTATTATCCAAGCTCTGGAAAATAAAATCCAGGAACTAGGTGCTACTATTCTCACTAATACGGAAGTTGTCTCTGTCAAAAAAGTCGATGAACAATTTCAAGTTAAGTCTGCAGACCAGATTTTTACTAGTGATAAACTCATCGTCACAACTGGGGGAAAATCTTATCCATCAACAGGTTCAACTGGTTTTGGTCACGATATCGCCCGACATTTCAAACTCCATGTTACTGATCTTGAAGCTGCAGAAAGTCCACTCCTAACCGACTTTCCACATAAGGCTTTACAGGGAATTTCTCTTGACGATGTCACGCTATCTTATGGAAAACACAAGATTACTCATGACCTTCTTTTCACTCATTTTGGCCTATCTGGACCGGCTGCCCTACGTTTATCTAGCTTTGTCAAAGGCGGTGAAATAGCTCATCTAGATTTTCTTCCTAACCAATGCCAAGAAAATCTCAAGACCTACTTTGAGGAAAATCGCGAGAAATCTGTTAAAAACACTCTCAAAGGTCTAGTGCCTGAGCGTGTCGCTGGATTTCTAGCAGGAGATAAGGCGGATAGCAAAATTAAACAACTCCATCCCAAAGATTTGGAAAATCTTATCAGTCAACTCAAGGGGATGGAAATTCCAATTACGGGCAAAATGTCACTTGCCAAATCCTTTGTAACCAAAGGTGGCGTAGACCTCAAGGAGATTAATCCTAAAACCCTAGAAAGTAAAAAAGTCCCTCACCTACATTTTGCAGGAGAGGTACTTGATATCAATGCCCACACCGGTGGCTTTAATATTACAAGCGCCCTCTGTACTGGTTGGGTAGCAGGAATTCAGAGTCCTTGGGACTAACGAAATTTTCGAATAACTCTACCCAAAAAGTGTCCCTTCTATGCTGGAAGGGACACTTTGTCTATTTCTGAAAAGGAGAGGAGGGGATTCGAACCCCCGAGCCCCGTTAAGGACTACACGCTTTCCAAGCGTGCGCACTCGGCCTCTATGCGACCTCTCCATATCAAACGATTAACCCATTACTGACTAATCGTTCATTTTAATTAGAATTTTCAAGATTTAATCTTTAAACTGAGCCTCTACTCGGTAGATAGCTTGACCTTTTTCTGAAAACTTTCGCTCGTACTCAGTCATAACGTTGCCCTCATAATCACTTGCATGAAGATCCAACCACACTTTGTTAAGAATCATTCCATACTGTGAGAAACTCGTCAAACTGTATTCGAAAAATCCTCGATTGTCTGTCTTTAAGTGAATCTCTCCATTTTTAGGCAAAATTTGCTTATAAGTATCTAGGAAAGTCTTGTAGGTCAAACGACGTTTCTCGTGACGGCTCTTGGGCCATGGATCTGAGAAGTTGAGATACATCATGTCCACTTCACCATCTTCAAAATAGTTGGTCAAAGCAGATCCATCCACACGCAAGAGTTTGACATTTTCAACACCTGAGGCCAAGACCTTGTCCAAGGCATAACTCAAAACAGATAACTGGATATCAATACCAATGTAGTTGATATCAGGATTTTGTTGAGCCATTCCAGTAATGAAGGCTCCCTTACCAGACCCCACCTCAATATGGATAGGATTGTCATTGCCAAAAATCTGGTGCCACTTACCTTTAGCAGCTTCCGGCTCAAGGATAACATACTGAGGATGGTTAGCTAGGTGTTCCTCTGCACCTTTACGTTTTCTAACTCGCATGTCTACTTTCTAATATCTGTGCAAGGTCTCTCTGAACTTACGCAGCTCATAAATTTCTCGATTGGCATGTTCCAAATCACGGTTATCAAAGAATTTGGAAATTTGTGTCAAATATGAAAATTGTCCATACCAGTAAATCTTATCCAAAACAAGGTCATTGTTCTTGTAACCATAATAAGACAACCACTGTGGCCAGTGAGCCAAAGGAATGTAATGGCTAAGAATCTGTGCTACATCATACATACGGTCAGTTAGACGTACAGAATCCCAATCAACCAAATAAATCAATCCTGAGGTTGTGATAACAAAGTTACTATGACGCGCATCGCCATGAACAATGGTCGCAATCTCTGCACGAAACTCTGGAAGATGACGTTTCAAATCTCTAACAACATCTTGAAGGAAACTATTCTCACGCAATTGATAGGCAGCATTTTCCTCCCACTCGTGTAGAAGATCAAAAGGATTTTCAATATGATAATCCAACTGCAAGAGCTGATTAACCAAGTGTTTAGAGCGGTGCAGATTACCAAGAATTTGGATAATCTGTTTACTGTTCATGTCATGTTTGGTCAAAATACGACCATCAAGCCACTCCTGTGCACTCATCATATCACCATTTCCCAGACGCTTAGCCCACAGGAGCTGGGGCGCAATCTGTTCCTTGGCAAGAGCTGCCAAGATTGGTGTTGTATTCATCTTCACAAAGACACGGTCTCCGTTTGGATAAGTCCCCATATAGGCCTTACCACTATTTCCTTTGAGAGGAGTCAGGCTCAAATCTTTATCTGTTGATGTCACCTAGGCATCTCCTTTTTCTTTAGTCTTTTGCTTCTATTCTAACTTATTTAATAGGTATTAGTCAAATCATCTTCTTAAGCTTGGCTGGTAGGTAAACAAGGCTCAAAACTAGCATAACTCCAACCAAAATCAGGCTAAATTTAAGGTCAAAGAGACAAAGAGCCTGAATCAGTGTCATTACAAGGACAATTTGATTAATCAAGCGCTTAAGATTGTTCACCTGCATGTCTTTTCCAATTGGCATAAGGTTGGCCATCCTTTGATAAGCAAAGTGCGATTTAAGCGCTGTGAGCTGGAAGAGTAAGAGATAGTCAAAAACAACCACAAGTACCATAGCCAGCCATTTTTCAGGAACCAAAAAAATAACCAAAAGTGTTAAAGCAAAAAGGCGTAGGCTAAGGGCAAAGTAATCTCCTGAACGTAAGAAGGCTCTCAGGTACAGGTTGTACCACGTACATTTCTTGTCTTTCTTTGTACGCTTGAGAATGCCATCCAAATAGCCACGGCGTTTAACACTCGATGTAATTCCCTTAACATTGGTAAAAAGTGAGAAAAACTTCAAGATTGATTGTTGTCGTTTATTCTCCGCTGCAATAGCATCAGTCCAATTCAACCCAGACTGCTTATAAAAAGGTTGTGCTTTCTTTTGGAAAATAAAATACTTAAGAATAGCCATAGCCACGGCTACAAGGACAACTCTCCAAACTGGAAGACCCAAGGCCAAAAAGAGTGGGACGACCAAGATAAAAATCAAGGTCTGGATGAGCACCCAAAATCTAAAAGCACACCCTGTCGCCTTCTTAATATGGTCTAGCACCTCTTCTTCCTTAACTAAGAGGTAGTGCTTGTCTGCAGGCTCTAAATAGGTGGCAATATTGCCCCAAAAAGGCAGTAAGAGACAAAGCACAAGTAAGCCAAGAATGATGGCCCATGGATTCTTTGGAAAATGTCGGAGCAACTGGCTATACTGAACCAAGACAAAACCCAGCAAAAAAAGAAGAACCAGGATAAAGTGGTCATTAAAGACGTAGCGACTATACTTAGCACAACGGGTAGTGAATCGTCTGCTACGCTCCTTAAAAAGCTCAGCTATCATGACAATTCTCCCTTAGTCAACTGCATATAGATATCGTTAAGACTAGCACTACTGTCACCAAAGGTCTGACGAAGCTCATCAATCGTCCCCTGTGCCAAGATCTGTCCATGGTGCAAAATCACAAAGCGATCACACATCTTCTCAGCTGAATCCAAAACGTGAGTCGACATGAGAATAGACTTGCCATTGGCTTTTTCCTCAGCCAGAAGCTCAATCAAATCAGAAATCGCCAAGGGATCCAATCCCAAAAAGGGCTCATCAACAATGAAAAGACTTGGATTTACAATAAAGGCACAGATAATCATGACCTTCTGCTTCATCCCTTTTGAAAACTGAGTCGGGAACCAGTCCAACTTTTCATCTAAGCGAAAGAGTTTGAGGTACTTGTCCGCACGTGCCATACCCTCAGTCACATCAAGACCATAGGCCATCAACACCGTTTCCAAATGTTCACGAAGCGTCAATTCTTCATAAAGACTTGGCGTTTCAGGAATATAGCCAATCTTCTGACGATAGCTAGCTGGATCTTGTTGAATAGTTAACCCATCAATGGCAATCTGTCCTCCATAGGGTGTTAAGAGACCAATAATCTCGTTAATTGTTGTTGATTTCCCAGCACCATTAAGACCAATGAGACCAACCAATTCACCATCAGCCACCTCAAAAGTGACATCTTTTAGGACGGGAATATTAGCGTAACCACCCGTCACCTTTTCTAATTTAAGCATTATCTTTTCTCTCTTTGGTATGATATAATCTATTATAACAAAAACTCATGGAAAGGTCGTTATTATGGATAATTGTATTTTCTGTAAAATTATATCTGGAGAAATCCCTTCATCAAAAGTCTACGAGGACGACAAGGTTCTAGCCTTCCTCGATATTTCACAAGCTACAAAAGGACATACCTTGGTTATTCCTAAAGAGCACGTTCGTAACATCTTAGAAATGTCTGCTGAGACTGCTGAGACTGTCTTTAGCCGTGTTCCAAAAATTGCTCGTGCCGTGCAAAAAGCAACTGGAGCAATCGGCATGAATATCCTTAATAACAACGAAGAAGTTGCTGGACAAACCGTCTTCCATGCTCATATTCATCTCGTTCCTCGTTACGGTGCAGACGATGGTATCCACATGGGATTTGACGAACACGAACCAGACTTCGCTGCCCTGGCCGACCTTGCTGACAGCATCGCTAAAGAGGTAACAGAATGAAAATCGGACGCCTTCTAGCTCTTGGAACCCTTGCCTGTGGTGCCTACTACGCCTATAAACGACGTGAAGACATCAAAGAAGAGATCCTAGACATCAACCAATCACGAGAAAATATCTCTCACGATCTGGACAGAATCAAACGCAACCTTGACATCATCAAGGAACAAAACCTTGTGCTTGATGACATCAAACAAGACCTCAGCTATAAAACACGTGTCTTCCAAAAAGACCTAGAACCCCGACTCAGCATCATCCAAGAACACTTGAAAAAATATCAAAGTGACGATAACGAAAAAGGTAAGTAGCCTCGTGCTACTTACCTTTATTGCTGATTAAAAATCGACAACTACTTGTACTCTGTAAAAATTAATTTAGCATCGTCAGCCTTTGTTGACTCGTCAGATAATCCATCATAATAAATACTTAGGACTTGATTTTTCTTTAATCTAACAACAACATCTGTATTGCCTGGATTATATTCTTGGCTTTTTGAAGTATTTGAATCTAAATCTTCAATAGTGAGACTCCAACCAAGATTACTAAATTGTGGGTCAAGATTAACGTTAGTGCTTAATTTGTAGGTTCCTTCCTTAATATCTCTACCTACAATAAATTCTCCCTGACCAAGTTCATTACTTGGCTCAACTTCCTTAGGTACCGCATTAAATTTTACTTTAGAAATATCTTGTAATTGAAGAGTATCTCCATCAAATAAAATAAGTCTAATCTTTGAATCACCATTTGTAATATTCCCAACTGCACCTGCAATAAAGTTTATAGAAAGACCATCTTCAGACTTTCTTGTTCCTAAAATATTCCCTGAACCACCCGTAACTTCAATATCATAGATTCCCGGCTAAACATCACCTTTTTTGCCTACAGTAATATCATCAGTAACATAAATTTCATCTGTAGATTTAGAGCTATCAATAAGTTTTTGGAAAGGATCTGATTTAGCAGTATGAACCTTTGATTGTTTTACCTTTGGATTTCCCTCTGACTTTTGACTATCATTTTGGCATCCCACTAATCCGATACCAACGAACATCAAAAGAACAAATGTGATTAACTTTTTCATAATCTTTTCTCCTAAAATTTATTTTTGACTTTCGACTGTTACTGTTGCTTCATGATCCAAGGATTTAATCATTGTAGAGTAGTACTTCTCAGCTGATTCATTCAAAAGTTCATTGTAATCCTTTAAATAGTCTTGCTGTTCTTTATTTGATAATCCCTTTATAGCAGCCTCACCAGTATCAACATTTGGGGTTAATCCACTGAGTAATTCTCCACTAGTATCATATAACTTATAAGGTTTATTCTTGTCTAACTCAAAACCAATAACTTCATATTGAGGTAAGTTAACCTTATAATTGTGTTCCTTATCACTCTCAATATTAACTCCTTTCTTTATACCAAATTTAGCTGTATAGTTAAGAATAATAATCGCTCGCTTTTCTGAGCCTGGAATTACAATTTTAGTGCCAAATAGCTTTGTATTATTCTTAATAGGCTTAATTTTTTGAATTCCTAAATTTAGTAAACTACTTCATGAACCTCTTCTATCTTTTTAATGCTAGAATAAGTTTCAGTTTGCTGATTATGAGATAAAGCATTCTCAATATTCTGAACTGGTTTTAGCCGGAATCCTAATATTAAAATTAAGACTAAGACGATTAGATAAATCCATAAAGCTATTTTTTTATTCAATATTTTTTTTAACTAATTTCATTCAAATTTACCTGCATTCCTACTTTTTACAAAAACAATCTGGATTATCATCCTGCAATCACAATACCAGCTGCAATTTAAGGGGTTCAACATCGCTATTCCTACAAAAATCTAAAATTAGCTAAAATCCATAAACTACCTTTATCATCTTATCACCTTT